>MDSV01000313.1_pt1 | contig 59030 bp, 51 predicted proteins | sample 810851 | NCBI WGS metagenome assembly MDSV01 (sample SAMN05326640, study PRJNA326480) | marine metagenome | isolation source: seawater | place: Atlantic Ocean: North East | collected 2012
AGGTTCTATCCGAATACCCATTGAAACGGATTTGGATTTTCAAAGGGCTTTCAGTGCGTCCTTCGGAACGCTACCGTCAAGACATACGCTTCACGCAAAGGTGTCGCCTGAAGTGGGCACACTTGTGTAAGGGCATTCCCTAGCTGATCAAAAGTCCCAATTCGATCAAGACTCTTCAATGCGAATCAATCTCGTGGTTCTAAATCCTTGAAGGATTTTCACGAATCGCTTTGCCTGAAATTCATCATCCAGCGCAGGATCGCCAGTATCAATTCTTACGGATTGCAAGCCAATGAGTTTCGCAGGTGTTGCCACACCGAGGATGTTGTCGAATTGAATCACCCTCAATACGTCTGGAGAGAGTTGTAAATTGCCTCTGCCAATCAAGAAGCCCTGGCCACCCATTGGTGAGAGCAACAGAAGGCGAGGTCGTGGCTCACCGTTCTCATCCACGTGTTGAGCCAGTACATCGAGCAATTCCTGTTCATTGAGGTCTGCATGGAGGGTGCGTTTTCCGTTAGCAACGGGGCCCTGTGCGTCAATGCCTAATAATGTCAGTTCGAGTTCTTCGTGTTCGCCCATTCGTCGTAGGGTTCCCCCGCTGCCCCAAATTACCATCAAATCGGGTTTGTCATCGAGCAAAGTTTGCACGTGATGGGCCAGTCCTTCGATGGTATCGACTTCACTTGATCGCTCAACTTGTTCTTTGGCTCCCTGCATAAACCTCGGACTTGATGGTGTCCAAGCCTCGCCATACATACGAACCTTCCACACACCTTGTTGGTAGACATCCTCATCCAAATCCATGACTTCAGTGATGGCGCATCGAAGGTCGCCGAGCACGAAAGCAAGCACCACTTCAGCAGCGGCTTTGGGGGTGGTCGCAAAGCAACCTGAATGCATTTTCACACCTCCAGGTACGCCGACAAGCGGAATTTCTTGAGCTTCTTTTCCTATGCTTTCCAATGCCTTGACAATGTCCCGGGTGGTTCCATCGCCGCCAGCATAAACAATCGCCTCAACCTCGGCTTTCACCAGGTCGTTGACGAGGTTATGAGTGTCATGATCAGATGTAGTTTCAGGCGTGATTCCGATGGATTGGAACGCAAGGTGGCTGTTGAGATTCTTGACCCATGAGCTGCCCATGCGCCCCTCCCATCCCACAAGGGTAATCCTCGCATCATTACGATTGAGTGAACCCGATAAAAGAACACAGAGTGATTCCAAGGCCTGAGCCATACGTGGTCCTGCCCGATCTTCAGCTCCAGCAGCCCTTGCTTCAGCGGCTCGCCCATCGCTGCCCTTGAAGCCCAATTTTCCACCGAGGCCGGCATCTGGATTCACCACAACCCCGATGCGCATGGATGGTCGAACTGGTTCTCCTTCAAGAAGGCCTGTGCGTGCAGAGGTCCGACGATGCCCTCAAGAACATCTTCGGAAACCGAAGGGCATGGACCATGTACCACGACGACGCCTTGCCATCTTAACGATGGTCGGAGCAACAACTGTTTGGCTCGTTCTTGGCTACGGGACGTGGCTGATGAACGGCTGCCGGGCATGGCTACCTTACATTTCGGATTTTGACTTGTACGAGCCAGGGGATACCATTTTCACCGTAGGGACATTTCTAAGCGGTTTTTTGGTGTTCTGGATTGTGATGGAATTGCATTCAATGAACATGAAGCGCCTTGATGAATCACAACACCCCGTCATTTGGCAAGGACTCAACCACTTGGCAGTTTTCCCGGGGCTCATCGGGGCGTTTTCCTGCATCCGAATTGGCACCGTTCCATGGGACACCGACGGTCCAATGCATGGACACTACGCCATGGATATCTTCTACAACGGCGTATATTGGTGTTTGCTGGTTACCTTCGTATCGATGCGAATTTGGTGGCACTCGCCTCGGTTCAAGCGAATTCTTTGGATGAGGCTTGGTGCTGCACTGAGCGCAGCAATCGGCTTGTACAAAATGATCACGACCCAGATTGGAGTCTGGGGGGATGATTTCGACTGGGATGCATACAACGCATCTGCATCAAACATGCTTGAGTTTTGCACTGAAGCGTTAGAACCGGCGATCAATACGGGTGCGGCTTGGGAATACGTGCTCGTTGCGGGTATTCTTGGCACAATTCTCTCGTTTTTACCCGAGGTCAGTTTTGAAGAGGACGCCACCCCTCCAGAAAGCGAAGAGTAAACGATTCATAGCGCCCGAGCATTGATGTGCTCAATGTGGCTTCGGTGATGCATGAGCAGGCATCCGAAGCGCACCCCCTCCCTTGAAGATGCGTTGGAGAAGGGATTCTCAGAGTTGAAGGTTGGTGAATCGAATTTGATGCCAGTGGAACCAAACGTTGCACCAGAAGAGGCAAACAGTGAGGGTCAGCCCACTCAACCCATTCTGTACAATCAAAAATTTGAGGCCGTCGAAGACCGAGAAGAATTTGTAGTTTCAAATCCGGTTGTTCCTGCCGAATCAACCGAGGAAGAAGCGAAGAAGGCAATTGATATCGTCAATGAAGCGTCAAGTTCCATCGGTGATGAATTCGACGTTGAATGGTAAGGCCCATACAGGTGCTTATCTATCGAGTCCACCTCCAAGAGGCATGGAAGTCTCCCGGCAGTTCCTCCGATTGTTCATTTTCATTTTTGGCTCCCTGGTGCTGGTCTCGTACGCCTACGGCGTTTCCCACGCTTCTGACAAGACCGCTTTGTGGGGTGGAATTCCTTGGTCCCAAGCAAAATTCATTGTACCGTTCATGTTCCTTGCTGCGTTCGGTTTTCTGATGTACTGGTGGACCATTCTCTATCAGAGTGAAGCCAGTGTTCTCGCTGATTTGCGCTGGCCTTGGGGGTCCGCTGATGGCCAGGGCGGAGGTCGTTTGCTGTTGGCATTTGCTCTGCTGGTGATTCCTAGCGCCTTATGGCTCGAAGCCACGATTTACCACATTGATCACGATTACAATTGGACGGCGTTCATTGTTGTCGGGGTGTTGATGCTCGCTTGCATTGGCAACATCATGATGGGGCTGTTGGCTTACTCAGCATGGCAAGATGAAATTCCTGGTGGCGGATTGATGCTGCTTGGCTCGGTGCTGCTTGGCATTCAGGTCATCTTGTTCGACGGTATTTACTGGAATTTGAAATTCCCTTGGTAGTGGAAGCATCACGGAAGGTCCACGAAGCCCAATTTTTTGCGGAAAGGAGTGGTGGTTTGATGAATGAGAACCAACCCCGTAGGGGTTGAAGGAGCAATTGAAATGGCACTCATCAACGTCACTTTGCCTGATGGAACGGTTAACGAATATGCATCTGGTATCACATGTGCAGAAGTCATCACCGACGCTCTAGGCCGCAAACACGGCTGCTTGGCAGCTCGAATCAACGGTGTTGAATGCGACATGTCGAACACCATCGAAGCCGATTGTGAAGTTGAAGGGATCCTCTCGGATTCAGATGAAGGCATTCACATTCTTCGTCACAGCGCGGCTCACTTGTTGGCTCAAGCGGTGACTGCACTCTATCCGAATGCCAAACCAACCATTGGCCCAGCCATTGATCGAGGGTTTTACTATGATTTTGCAATGGAAGCAATTACAGAATCTGACCTCAAACCAATTCAGAAAAAAATGCAGGAACTTGCTCGCAAGAACTTCACTGTTGAACGCATCGAACTTTCCGATGAAGAACTTCAAGACCATTTTGCGGACAACCCATACAAACTCGAAATCATCAATGATAAAATCGAAGACGGGGGAGGTTCGACCATCTACAAGCAAGAAGAATGGTATGATTTGTGCCTCGGCCCACACGTGCCAAACACTTCCCGTTTGATGAATGTCAAACTCACAAGCGTCTCCTCTGCCTACTGGCGTGGGGACCAAGATCGTGAACAACTGGTTCGTATTTACGGCATCGTTGAGCCGACCAAGGAAGCCCTTAGAGCGACCCTGACTCGTTTGGAAGAAGCCAAGAAGCGAGACCATCGTAAACTTGGCAAAGATTTGCAACTCTTCCACATCGATGAAGAAGTGGGGCAGGGGCTCATTTTGTGGACGCCAAGAGGCGCGATCGTTCGTCAAGAACTGCAGGATTTCATTTCATCTCACCTTCGCAGGCAAGGCTATTCTCAGGTCTTCACCCCTCACGTTGGTAAACTCGACCTCTACCGCACCTCTGGCCACTTCCCTTACTACCAAGATTCACAATACCCGCCTCTCGTTGAGCGGGATTTGATGAAGAAATTAGCCGATGAAGGGTGCACCTGTGGTGAACTTTCCAACCTGATGAAATCCGGTGATATCGACGGGTACATGCTCAAGCCGATGAACTGCCCACACCACATCAAGATCTATGCATCCCAACAACGATCCTACCGTGACTTGCCCCTGCGTCTCGCTGAATTTGGCACCGTATACCGTTGGGAACAATCCGGCGAAATCTCAGGTTTGACTCGAGTGCGCGGGTTCACACAAGACGATGCTCACCTGTTCGTTACCGAAGATCAAATCGCTCAAGAAGTGCTTGGATGCATCGAACTGGTGCAAATTATCTTTGACAAACTTGGGATGTCAGATTACAGGGTCCGGGTTGGGCTCAGAGATTCTGACTCCGACAAATATGTCGGCGAGTCAGAGCGGTGGGACAAAGCGGAAGAGGCCTGTAGGGCCGCTGCCCAATCCCTCGGTGTTCAATGGTCTGAAGAAGAAGGTGAAGCCGCATTCTATGGTCCAAAAATTGACTTCGTGGTCAAGGATGTCATAGGACGCGAATGGCAACTTGGCACCGTTCAGGTGGATTACAACCTCCCAGAACGATTTGAATTGGAATACAAAGGCAGCGATGGCGAGATACACCGGCCCGTCATGATTCACCGTGCCCCCTTCGGTTCTATGGAGCGGTTCTGTGGCGTTTTGATCGAACATTTCGCAGGAAAATTCCCAACTTGGCTCACCCCCACCCAGTGCCATATCATCACCATCTCGGAAAAGCACAAGGCCTACGCTCAAGAAGTTGCAGACGCTCTAAAGGCGCATGAAATCCGTGTCCAAGTGGATGATGGAGACGACACCATTGGAAAGAAAATACGCAATCATCGCAAGCTTCAACCCGCTTACATGATTATTGTCGGGGATGGAGAAGCAGAAACTAGAACCGTGAGTTTGCGGGCCCGCAACGGTGACCAAATCAGCGGCATGGGTCTCGATGACTTCATCACAGCCATGTGCCATGAGATTGAGACAAAAGTGGCCCAACCGTCGATCGTTGTTGTTGACAAAACAGATTGAATGGAGGATCTTTGATGACAGCGCCACCAATCATAGACGGGCTTTCACCCGCTGCGATTGTGCCATTGGTGCTTGCGGCCGCTACCGCCTTACTCTTCTGGACACAATTGGTTCCACGACAATTACGTGGGCTGCAGGTGGCGTTCGAGACGGGGGAACTTCGCTACGAGGTGCATCAGGTAACTCGAAGTGTTGAGGAAGCAAAGGCGCTCCTGCGTTCGCCAGGCATGCGTTTCGGTGTGACCACCTACCTGTTTGCACTGGTTGGTGTATTGATTCTCTTTTTCGAATTTTTGATCATCAGATTTGGTCTCTCAGAAGGCTACCACGCCCCGTCAATCGCGATTGCTTTGATGTTCATCGCGCTCCCTGCCTTGATTTCGAGTGGATCTTCGCTAGGGGCTCAAGTCATCAAGCCAATAGGCCAAGATCGTGCTTCATTGCAAGATTCTACCGCGTGGAGAAGTTACAGTTACGTGTTCCTCCTGATCCTATGGACTGCGTTAATCACGGCCCTCTACATCGGACTTGGAATGGCGGACGTACCCCAAAACCGCCGTTTTAGCATCTCGGCATTTGCTATGTTTTCTCCTTCGGTTCTTGCCTATGGTCGAATTCTCGGCTCTTCATGGCGCGCCCTTCGTCAATCCTCCAAGAAAATTGCAGGCGGTGAACCTTCGCCCTTCCACAACCACACTCCAAACGCGCGGCAACAAGCGGTTGCTCAAATTGTTAACTTTAACCTCGTAGCTATGCCTTTTGTTGCGTTGAACACTTTGATTTCCCTTGTGGTCTTATTGTTCGACCCTCAGTTGCTTCTCCACTCAGACCGCGTGCTTGAACTGCCAGAGTATCGCGAACAATCCACATTCATGGAAGAGGGCGGCGTGCTCGGTTTCGGTTTGATTGAATTGTTTTCCTTCATCCCCATCGATGGCATTCGAGTGCCCATTGTGTCCATGGTGCTTCTGTTTTTGCTGCTCAACGTGGCCATCATCGGTTTTCTCTTCGTTTACGAAGTCGCCCGCATCCTCTTCTTGGATGTTCAAGACGTTTCAGGGGCGGGTGGCATCAAACTTGCAGACAGCAGGCTGTTGAGGGCAGAACCCTCCCAGCAAGCGAAAGTACTGAACTTTTGTTTTACAGGATTTGCAGGGCAATCGATGCTTCTTTTGGCATTGGGTATGATCACCTTCTGGGACTCCAGTTTCCTGCCTCAAGGGAGCGGTTGTGGCGAATGGGACAACACCGTGTGTTCGGTCCTCACAAAGGATGCCTTGGAAGAGTTGACCTGGATGTTGGCCTCTGGTGGACAAGTCGCTTTCCTTACAATCTGGGTAAAATCCCTCAGGGTTGGTTCAAAACTCGAAGACATCACCTTCGATGCTGCAGTTGCCGACAATCGTGCTAAATTTAGTGAGATGGAAGATGTCATTTACCTCAAGAAGCAGCCACTTACGACACTTATTGCCGAAGACAACTGGGTCAAAGCACTTAGGCAACTCGATGATGTGCTCAAGGGCCATGGCGATGCTCTTGATGGACTCGGCCTTGGAAGGAAAACCAATGCGGTTATGACGTTGTATGCTGGTTTTGGTCGATGGAATGAGGCAGAACAAGAAGCAGTGTCCTTGCTCGCTCTAAGAGGGGGCAAGGAAGCAGATGTGGCCCGTTTAATCCTCTCTGCCGCCAGTTTAGCACAGCGTGATTTGCCCGAAGCCAAACCAAGATTGAAACTCCTTTCACAGGATGATGTCGAGGCTACCCGAATTCAATGGGTCGCCAGTTTACTTGGGCCAAAGTCGATTCCACTCTCAGAGAGGTATAAGCCGCAACTCTCGATGGACAGCATCATGCGTCGAAACATCGATCTCGTACAGCGGTTTGAAAGCAACACCAGCCGTACGGGGATGAAGTACATCGACTCGCCAGCAGGACGTTTGTTCCTCTTAGGTGATGTCGCTCGAATGCGTCTTTCAAGAGAAAGTGAGGACGCCCTCGACCTGCTCGAGCGCTTCATCAAAACGAAATCCATTGAATCATGGGTTCATGGTGACGTCGTGCGATGTCTTTTGCACATTGATGCTGGTAGGGTAAACACTGCCGTCTCAATCGCCGAAGGCCTTGCTGCAGAACACGGGCGCCATCCTCACCTTCGCGCCCTTCTTGGGTACATGGCCCGCTCGGGATTAACTGCGGTCGGTACGAGCGAAATCACCGACATGGAATGGGCCACTGAATCCGGTTTGAATGTGGATGCCATCTGGGCGAGAATGCACGTTGTGTCGCCATCGCCTTCGTTCACAAAAAAGGTCCAGAAACAACACGCATGGGCCGCTAACGCTTGGATCGCACACGGTGCTTCCAACGAGCTAACCATCGCTTCAAAGAAGGGAAGCAACGGTTGGAAAATGCTGGGTAAAGTCGACCAGTCTGCTTTACCACCCTGCCTCTATCTCCACCTGACGGGATTGATTGTCACCATTGGTGGCATGCCAGTTGATCTTGGTTTCCCCGGCGGCCTTGATTTCAAAAGCATTCATGCAAAGGGATTGTTGAACCTTTGAGCGGAATCAAATTCTCCGCCGTAGTCGTTCCATAGCCGCATCAGCAGTGCCTAAATGTGTCAAGCAGTCATCGATGCGCCCAACGCCCAATGCTTCACCTGCAAGGGCAATAGCCTGTTCTGTTGACCGCCTGTCTTCATCTTCCACCTTGATGGCCGCAGCTTCGCATTGGTTACGAAGAACGCGCCATTCGTCAAGGACATAGTCGTGAAGTTCCAAGGCCTCTTCGCTTGCCTTTCCTTCTTTGTCAAGGTCTTGATTCATTGAAGAGAGCAGGGTCGCACTGTGGCTCCATTGGCGTTCATCCGCTGCTTTTTCAATTTCAAGCATGCGGGCTTCCCAGTCTTCACTGTCGTCACGCGCTTCGAATTGAGCAACGAGTTTCTTCCGTTGGCGCAAAGCCCTCTGCACCGTGTCCATGGCTTCGCGCTCCTGGGTGATTGCCCGGACCACACCATCAGCGAGGCCGATTGCTTGACCTGCATTGCCGGCCTCCAAAGCCGTTTCAGCCTGCGCCAATCGTTCTTCCATGGCTCCCGTGTCCAATCCATCCGTTTGTTTCAACTGACGGTTTGCTTCTTTCAGTGAGGCTGCAGCCTTGTCCAGCGCATCATCGTCCGCTGCAAGTTGAGCAGGGATCACAACGGCGAATTCGTATGCTTTCTTTGGTGCCTCGGCAGCGAGTTTCTTTTTCGCATCCTTGAGCATCTCTTTCAAATGCGCCATGCTCTCGCCGTCTTTTCCTTGCAATTGACGTGCTGCTTCACCAATCGCATTCTCTGCAACCGCCCACCATTCGATGATTTCATGAGCGTATTTTTTCGATTGACGGAACAGGATTTCTCCCTCACGCAGGGATCCAAGTTTGACTTCTCGCTCCCCCATCTCAAAGGCCTTGCGAGGTCGCTTTGCTGTTGGTGCAATAGTTTCTGCTTGTTCCATGCTTGAGCGGGCGTCTTCCATGATCGCCTCCACATCGCCTGAAAGCGAAAGCGCCCGTTCGATGTTGTCTTCGGCTTCGTCTAAGAGGATCATACCGTGAGAGGGGTCCGTATGGCCTTCTTCTCGTGCGGTCATGATGAGGCTTGAGGCCTGATCGACGGCAGCCCCGCTTGCCTTTAGTTCGAGCAAACGGATTTCAATTGAATCGAGCCTGCGAGTGAAGTGCTTACGGGCACCCCGTTGGTCGTCCCCAACAAACCAAATGTATCCGGTCATCATGCCACTGGACACCATCGCTGTGATGCAAGCCAACCATTCGTAGGTCATCGATTCAGGCGTGTCGCCTGCAAAAAGAGAGACCGCAATCACTGTGCCGAGCCCCGTCATGATGGCTCTCCATCGCAACACATCCAGACCGCCTTGCAACACCGTCTTGGAGGCCATGAGGCAGGACACTGCAACAACTGTGAGCACCATGCTCCCAGCCACCATACTTGGTTCGTCCACATCAAGCGACTGGGCCGAGGTGATCAGCAGCACCGGCCACGCTAGGCTGGCAGCGGATCCAATTCGAGTTCGGGCTCGAGGATCGTCGACTGCAAGGTCCTGAATGATGAGGCCCCACACGATGACCATCAACGGGTATCCAAGTCCACTGAGCAATCCAGATTCGCCGCGAACAGCTGCGCTGAGGCTCGGCCAAAGCAACCACACGGCGCCACCGAGCAATACGAGTGCAGACAAACTTGTCAATCGATCAAGCCGTTGCTGACGTTGTTGAATGGCCGATTTAATCGCAGTTTCCACATCTGCCCAAGCGTCCACCATAGCCGTGACTTCAACGGCATGGTCATAATCACTCCGCTTGCTTGCTCGAAAATCACCTGTCATACAGGGCAGAGATCGTCTACGAAAACCCAACGCCTCTCATCCCAAGTCGACGGGAATGTTCATGGGTGTCGTGCACCGCCTTCTTGGGAGTGAGGAGTGACAATGACCGGTCTCATTACCATGGATGATTTGACGAACGAGGAAATCCTCAGCATATTAGACGACGCAGAACGGCTTTTGCCTGTGGCAAGAGGTGAGATGTACCTCCCTCTTTTGCAAGGGCGGATCATGGGGAACTTATTCTTCGAGCCCAGCACACGAACACGAATGTCCTTCGAAACGGCCATGAAGCGTCTCGGAGGGGATGTCGTCAACCTTGGCGACGTCAAGACTTCCTCGGTCGTCAAAGGGGAAACCCTGTTTGACACCATCCAAATGGTTGACGGTTACACCGACATCATCGCCATGCGCCACCCTCGGCAAGGCGCCGCACAGTACGCTCAAGACGCTGCTCGAGTCCCGATTCTCAACGGCGGTGATGGAGCGGGCCACCATCCAACCCAAACCATGCTCGACTTGTTTACCATTCGCCAAGCGCATGGGCGCTTAGAGGGACTCAAAGTTGTCCTTGCAGGCGATTTGCGCTACGGGCGCACCGTTCACTCCCTCTCCCACGCCCTGACTCGTTTCGGCTGCGAACTTATTTTTGCGAGCCCAAACTTGTTGCGCATGCCAAGTGAAATTGTTTCTGACCTCATGGAACACGGGGCCAATGTCACAGAAACAGAAGACCTCTACGGATCGATCAACGATGCCGATGTCGTGTACATGACGCGAATTCAAAAAGAAAGATTTGCAGATGAGGATGAATACGCTCGATGCGCAGGCGCGTACAAACTCCATGCTCGCCATCTCGGGGATGTCAAAGGAGACATGATCATCATGCACCCGCTTCCTCGAGTTGATGAAATACATCCGTCTGTCGACGAAACACGCCACGCCCGCTATTTCGAACAAGCATTCAACGGTGTTGTTGCTCGCATGGCTCTTCTTTGCAGGCTTCTTGGCGTGACGGTTCCTGCTGATGTCGCCTCCGAAGGAGGTGTTCTTTGATGTCGAATGAACAAAGCATGCGCCGTGTAACTGCAATCCGCAACGGGACTGTGATTGATCACGTCCCCTCCGGTCAAGCCCTCCGTGTCTTGGAAATGCTTGGAATTGCTGGGGAAACCTCGGTTCCCGTTTCGCTGGTGATGAACGTACCATCGAAAAAACTCGGGTCAAAAGACATCATCAAGGTTGAAGATCGGGAATTGACTCAAACTGAACTTGACCGATTAGCGCTTGTTGCGCCTGACGCCCACGTAGCGATTATCCGTGCCTACGTTGTTGCAGAAAAACTCTCAATTAACCTCGGTGAAGAAGTCGTGAACGTGGTGCGCTGCACCTTTTCGAACTGCATCACTACAAATTCTCGTGAACCACTCGCACACAGGTTGCGTGTCGTCAGCCGCGATCCATTGCAACTGCGATGCCATTATTGTGGCCGTCCTCAGGACCTCGATGAGTTGGTAAAGAACGCCCTCTGAATCAATCCTTCAACAAGGCTCTGAAGTCGCAGGCTTTGCATTGGCTGCCTGAAGTCATCGCTCCGCATGCAGGGCATGGCGTTGGTGGTGCGATACGAGGGGCATCTTCTGGCGATTGGTTTCGTAATGCTTTGATGTTGTCGGCCATGCGCAACAGTCCGTGCCTTGTACCTGGCGAATCCGCTTCCATTTGAGCCACAAGTTCTCGATGCCTCCAACGAAGCGCACCTTGCGCATGCGGGCATTCTTCATGATGCAGTGGCAGGTTTCGGTGAAGGGCATACAGGTGCACTTCTTGCTCCGGGATCCATCTCAAAGGGACAATTCGGGGAGCCATGCCTTCGACCATGTTGGTGGTGTGGGGGGCCAAACGTAGCGTTCGATCGAGATCACCATTGGTCATGTTCATCAAAACGGTCTGAGCCATATCGTCTAAATTATGCCCCAGTGCGATGATATCTGCGCCGATCCGGTCGGCGAGGTGGTTGATGCCCTGACGTCTGAATACGCCACAGTATGAACAAGGCAGTCGCGGTGCGCTTGGATTTGTTTCCAAGAGGCCAGGGATGCGTTGGGCCACTTCGTCCATTTCTTTGAAGCTTAATTCAGGATAGGACACAGTGATGAATTCGATGCCGAGGGTGTCGCACAGTTGCTGAGCGCAGTCCAGCGATGGCGGCCGGTATCCTTCGATGCCCTCGTCGACCGTACCGGCAACAATTCGAACATCAGGTCGCTGACCGATCAGATCGACGATGCTGTCGAGTAAAACCGCAGAATCCTTTCCTCCTGAAATCGCGACAAAAATCGTTGTGTCCTTGTCTTTGGGCAGAATCAATTGTTGCCTTAATTCCTTGGCGATTTTTTTGCGGACAGATTTGGCCATGTGCTCATTGCAAAGAATACGTCCTGAGTAAGCCTGTTCCAAGACAGCAGGGCGACTGCAACTGTCGCATTGAGGGATAGTGAAACCGGGTTCAGCCTCCTCTGCCATGTGTGATGGGAGGGCGAGGTAGGTTTGAATCCCACCCCTGAGGGATTGGTGGGGTTGCGAAAATCCGCCATCGGATGGGTGATAGATTTCAATTGAAAATTTAAAATTGCAATTGGTAATATCAAACCAAAATGATCCACTCGCCCTTCCAAAACCCTCGTTCGTGGCGGCCTCAATCCTTCAGGCAATACGCGGAAAACTAAGGCCTCATGGCCTTCCGCGAGCATGGTTTTCAGAAATCCAGTTGGAAATTTGATTTTGGTCCTCAAATCCCCCTTTAGGGGGAACCCAGCACAAAACTTCTTGAAGCCCACAACGCTGACGAAAGGTTTGAGCATCCATGTTGCAACGCGCATTGGCCGGTTTGTATCGCCTTGAAGGCGTCAAGCAGGCCATGTTGATCAATGACAGCGGGGACCTCCTAGCAAGCGTCGGTGACGAAGGAGTACTTCCTCCGTTCGAGCACGCTGTCGAGGTCGTTTCTGCTGCACTTGAATCATCAGAGGCCCTCGGTTTGGGGGCCGTCTACGAAGTGTGGTGTGAAGGTGATGAACGTCTGATGATCGACGTTGCATCCCCAACACGCATCGTTGCGTTATCAGGAAGCGGAGGCCGTCTTGCACGATGGCGCCACGCGCTCGATCGAGATCGTAGAATCTTGGCCACCACCCCCCAGTGAGTTGAAAATATGTTTAACCTACCACAAGGAACCTCAGTTGAAGACGCAATCTCTGTCGACGCAGGTGCGATTCAACCATTCGATCACGGCGTAATTAGCACCTGGATTGGTCGCAGAAAGACACCAGCGGGTCATCGGCTTGTTCGGGCCGGACGGATTGTAGGCTGGATTGCAGAATCTGGAAAGGGCAAACTTCTGCTCGCTGGAAAGGAAGCCCGCCTCCGACTTGAAGAACTTGAGAGCAAGGAACATTGCCGCCTAATTGCCGGAGCCTACTCGCTTGCCGGGCTCGGGAGCGTTGCAGAAACACTTCCTGAAGCATTTGAGCACCAAGCTGACCGTCAAGGGCTTCTTCCTCGTGGGGACGCGGTCGTTCGCCTCCTTGCTCGGGATTTGTCTTCTGTGCTCCGGGCGGTTGTTGAACGAGACACCGTTCGCGGTGCAGTGGCGATCGACCAAGGCATGTTGATTGACAGCGTGGGTGAACTACCAAATGCTCCAGAAGTGTTGGCTCAAGAAATCCACTCCACGCTTGAGTCGATGAACATTAGCGTCCTCGATGCTGACGGACTCACCAATGGAAGCCATTGGACAATGCATCATGAAGATGGTTCGCTTCTTTTGGCAAAAGCAGGCGATGTTTCGCTTGGTGTTTGGACCGAGGCCAATACAAACCATGCACGTTTGATTGCTGCAGTTGCTGCGGTCCTTGATGGCGAAGTTGGAGCCATCGGCGCAGCAGGTGGGCCGATTCCGGACGGATTTGTTTTGCGTGAAGGGCGAGGCGGCCCAGATGCAATCTTGTCGATGTTGAATGCGGGCGTGGCCGAACAAGTCACCGGTCACCTTCAATCAGGCCAATCATCCACCTCGGTGTCGGTGTTGTTAGCGCGTGGTGTACCAGTTGGCGTTTCAGCGCCCGAAGGTCAATCGCTCGAGGAAGCAATGCTGACGTTCACCGATTCTACTCGAATCCTACGCCTTCATCGTCTTCCAGCAGGAAGCATCATTTCGAGAGAATCAGGGACGGTCGAAGAATTCAAACTCGATGATTTCCATGATTTGCTCGTCACCCTTCGAACTCGATCAGAAAGCCGCAGAGCGACACTCAAAGCAAAACTCAACGATTTGTTTGGTTTTGAAATTGGGATGGAACAGTTGCGCAAGGGTCGAGCGAGTGCCACATTTTCAGAAACTGTGGATGTCGTGAGTGGTGGATTGCCAGGCGAGACCGCCCAACCATTGGCAGTTGATGCGGGATTACGCCGACGCCTCGAAGCTGCAGATCACAGAATCGATGAATTGGAGAAGGAGAAAGCCTCACTTCAAAGTCATCTCGATTCGTCCCTTGCAGCGGCGAATGCCGCTCAAATTATTGCCAGAGAAGCCTCTGAAACCCGTGCAGAATCCACAACCTCTCTCGAAGAAGCCCACGGGCAATTTAGCACGATGCAGGTTGAATTGGCACAAGCCAAGGCAGCAAGCGAACAAGCAGAAAATCGGGCCGAACGATTGGTACGCCGGGTCAACGAACTTGAACATCAGGTGTCAGAACGGGCTGCAGAACTGGCAAAAGCCCTTGGCGACGCCTCTTCGAGTGAAACACTCCGCACAGCGATAGAAGACATGTCGCTCAAGGAAGCAAACCTCAACGCCGAACTGAATACGCACAGTCAGCAACTCGCTTCAGTACGTCAACAAACAGAAGACGACGAACGTCGATTGAAAGTGCTTCAGGAACAAGTGGCGGCAACTCGGGAACGCCACGCTCGGGCACAAGCTGAAGTGCTGCTGCTCGATGAAAAAATCAAGACCAATACTGCAGAATTAGGATCTATCGAATCCGAAGCAAAAGCCAGCCGTCGCCGCGCTGAGGAAGATCGAACACGCCTTGCCAGTGACGAAGCCCGTCAAGCCCAGGTACAGGCTGAATTGCGTGAACTCATGGAAGAGCGCCGCCAAATTCTGCGAGAATTGGGTGATTTGGGTGCTCGGCGAGGTCACGCAGAGGCCGAGCTTGCCTCCCTTATTGAGCGAGCCGAAGCACTTTCAGAAGCGCATGAGGCCGCAGTTTCGGATATACAAGAAGCCGAGACACTCCGTGCTCGCCTTGCTGAAGAACCCCTTGCTCAGGCCCTGCTTGATGACGCACAAACCTTTGACGGTCTCGGACCGGTTTTGGAGCGCCTCGAACATGCTCGAGCACTCGGCTATTCGGTGACGTTACTCGACCGTGCAGTTGAGCGTGGCCTGCAGGTGATCCAGTCGACCGTCGACCATGTCGCTGCCACCCCTCGACATCTTTTGTCCAGTGAAGTCATGACCTTGCTTGAACGCCAAGTACCACAAACTGCGGGCGCAGTTCGAGGGCTTGCACGCTGGTCAGTCCAACAACGCCTTGAACACCAGTTGGGTGAGACCGTTGGTCACGTGGTGCTTGACCTTGAACACCTCTTGGAAGACTACGACCGTTCAATCACCATGCTTCGCCGTTTGCGCAACGTGCTTGAACAACTTGTGCGACTTGGTGCACCGCCGGAAGAAGTTGAAGCCCTTCTCAATAATTGCACTCGCCCAGAAGCCCTGCCGAGCATTGCCCAATCCACCCGTGGTTTGATTCAAGTTGCGCTCGATGACATTTACCTCGAGGCAGATCAGCGTGATGCTGGTGAAGCAGTTGCTTTGGAGGACACCGCTCGTGTTCTTGAAGAATTGATCACTCAGCTTGACGCCTCAGGATTGGCAGATGGCGTGCCAAGAGGTATGCTATGGGAATTCCAACGAGATGGTCTGCTGCCTTACGAACGAGATTCTATTCCTGCAAATCAACGTACGCCAGTTGAGGAAGAAATGGTTTCCACCATGGAATCTTCGCTTGCAGGAGAAGTACCCGTGTCCCTTGATGCTGTTGAGGAAGCCCCAGTCACGGATGAACGCGGTTGGGAAGCCATGCCAATACCGATGGACGAAGACACCGCACCCGTTGCAACGCCGGCATCGCCACAATCGGCATCCAATCACACCAATGATCTTGATGGCAGTGATGAGCGTGCAGCGCTTGAAGCCGAACTCGCCCAATTGGACGCATCTTGGGAGCATCGAAAAGAACCCGCACCAGCACCTGCTCAAGATCCAGCTTTGGCAGCCCTCGAAGCCCGTCTTTCAGATTTGAATCTCTGAGGTGATTGAATGGAAGAGAAGCCGACAACGCTGATGGCACGAGACGAATCGCCGGGTCGTGGCTATCCCATGTACATTGAACGGTTAGCGTTCGTAGGTGCAATCGTCGGTTTTTTCTTTCTTCAACCGTTTGTGATCGAAGAGATTGACTCTCCAGGTTGGCTCTCATTCATAGCAGGCTGGTGTGTTCTTCCAGTGGTTCTGATGCTTGCAACAGAATTGTTTGGCCGAGTGACTCAAAGGGTTCTCTCGAAGTGAACGTCAAATTTCAACGATGTCTTTGCTTGGTGCTGATGGAATAGCGTTTGATTCGCCTCGCACTGAATTGACCAAGCCCCAGACCCTCTCCCATGGGACAAAGAAGCGCAAAAGGGCCATGATGCTCAGGAACATGAGTGCAGAAATGACCAGGCCATACGTCAGGGACAGTTCAATTGATTCTGAAATTTGACCGGCCCATTGACTCCCCGTCGAATCTTCAACAAGACCGAGAAGCACGCTGTGGAAGCCCAATGCGACCATGGTCGCAATGCCTGTTAATCCGAGGAACCCAAAGGTGTGCTTCAGGTGAGTGTTCAACACATTGTCCATTTGGCGGACGTATTCAGGGTCTCGCTTGCACGATTCTGGAAGTCGGTAAGCGTACTCAAGGTAACGAATGACACCGTATGAAGACTCTTGGAACACCATGATGAGAACCGCAATCATGATCAGTGCAAATTGCTCCTTCGTCACCAGCATCAATCCAAACAGGCCGATGGTCGGGTCTGTAAATTGAGTTTCAACTGTTGCAAGTGCCTCACCGTAAGATCCAAGCTGTCCGTTGATGAGGGGGAAGGCGAGAATGGCATGAATCCCCAAGAACAAGAGTGTGAATCCGATTGACCATGCAATCGATCGTCGTGATAGGCCCCAAATGCCACGCGTGCCCATGATAACCGGAAGCAAATAGATGAACATAATCATTAACGACATAATCATCAAAAGAGGCCACTCAAGGGTCGAAAGTTCACCTGAGTCAGGAAGTCGTAGATCAAATTCAGTGAGCATGCCAAAGCCCCAAGACACGATCAAACGCCCAACCAGCATGACGATCAGAGTGATAATGAATCCAAGTTTGATTCGCTGTTGAGTTTTTGGCGTTTGGAAGGCAAGGAACGCCATGCTGCCGCCAAGGGACATGCCGAGCACCAATGGGACAGAAAATCTTCCCAAGCCCGTGTTTCCTTCACCGGTGAGGAAATCCCCAATTGGGAGTTGCTGACCAATCAAGACTTCAATGGTATCGAAAAGCATGGTGTGGTCGATGGAGCCGACAACATACGTTGACACGACTTCGAGGTACATGCCGACCAACGCTACAGTGGCGATGATTTGCAAGGCGATGATTTGCCATTGTTTTCTCAGTAATTTGAGGTGCAAGGTACGTGGGCGATACTCGCCGCCAACAGTGACGTCACGTTGCAGCCCCACATCATCCGCCATTTTCAGTACCCCCTTACCTGCATAAGCGCTTGAGACAAATCCATGTCGGGCATCCAATCGATCACTTGTGCGCCCGAACCAGCAAGCGTGGTGAGGCGGTTTTGTCGTTCTAATTTGAGCACTTCATACGACATTCGAGGGATTCGACTCACAAGCCGTTCGAAGTCAATGCTCGATGGAGAGAGAACGGTGACCTCGTGGCCACGTCCAACCAAATCACGGACGGCTGCAGGAACAGTTCCATCACCTTCGCATGAAGATATAATGAACACAGGGCTTCCTCTGCTGAATCGACCGCTTAGGGAATTGGTGACGGCTTGAAGTGGCATTGCACCCTTTGGAGCAACGCCTGCAAGAGCACTTAGAATCTTGAAGTACTGCTTGTCACCGGTGTCTGGCGGAAGGTAGGACAACTTCTCATCAAAAATTGCAAGAGCAACAGAGTCCCGTCGCTTAAGGAAAAATGCTGCAAGGCTGGCTGCAGAAACCGTTCCCATTTCGAGTGGGTTCTTCAGAACAGTGCCTATTCGTGAAATGTCCCTGCTGTCCAACAGCAGGTACAAATCGGTCACTGCGTCACGGCACTTTTCATTGACCATGAGTTCTCCAGTCCGAGCAAATGCCTTCCAATTGATGTTCTTGAACGGGTCGCCTGGTACATATTCTCGCAAGGAGTAGAACTCAGACCCCTGGCCTGGCGTACGCAGTGTTGTCGCACCAGTGTACATCTTTGGGGTTCGGGAGCGAAGGAAGGCTTCCTCCACTTCTTTGATTTGAGGGAAAATCACAATGTCGCTGTGGTGGTCCACATACATCTCATCGACACCGAGGTTGAAGGTGTTGCGCGAGCGAAGTGAAACGGGTCCAATGGAGTAGTGGCCGCGCAACGGGCAGCGTAAGACATAGCGAATGCGTGCGCTTTCACCCGGTTTGAGGTTGAGTCGCATTTGGTTCAATCCGCTGCGCAACTTCATTTCGTGAGGGATGTTATCGTAGACTTCAAGCAATTGCGTGTTGCGGTTGGATCTGTTGGTGACCAACAATTCCACATACAAGTCATCGCCTTTGTAGAGGTTATCAGCTGAGAGGGTGCGTTGAACTTCCACCTCGCCGTGGCCGGAAATCCAAGAGTTGACCACGATGAAGGCCACGAAGGTCAGACCGAGGATCATCATTTGGAGGTTGGAAATCATCATGCCAATCAAGACAAGAGCAATTCCACCTGTGAAAGTAAACGAAGCCTTACGCGTCCACATCATCTCACCTCAGGTTCTGCCCCACGCTTTGATGCGTTTCACGACCGCTACGGTCTGTTCCAGTGAATATTTACTGGGTTCGATTGCAAATTTAGCCAAGACGGGGTCGTTGATGAGGGCCACCAAGTCCTTTGCCGGCATGGCATGGAATTCTTCGCGAGTGAGTCCGTTTTGATTGCGAACCTTGGAGAGGAAGACCTGACGGATTTTTTCGCTCTTGGCATAGTACGTGTACCGATTCGCATCACCAAATCCATAGTAGATGATGCTAAAGACGTGGCGCCATGGCTCTGGGTCACGCTTCTTCAGCAGAACAGCCTCAAAGGTGACAAAGAGAACCAAGAACAGCAGAAGCATAGCAAGTCCTTCACCGGTGAAGTAAACCAGCAAGAAGTAGACGGTGTTGTAGGAGTCGGCAAGCAGTGCGTTTTGCGGGTGACGTGACTCGTCAAAGATCACCATTGCAGTTTCCGACGGCTGGCCCACTTCACTTGGATCCGAAGACATCAGCGCCTCTGCGATGAAATCCATGGCCCATTTTTTATTGTCATTTTCAGGGATCGTTTTGTTGGTGGCTCCGTATTGCCCATCGTTGAAACCTTCGTAATCATACATGGCGTTGATCAGAGCCGACCCGTCCGCCATGAACACGATTCGTCCACCATCGTTAGGGTCGCATGTGCTTCGTGCACAGGCTTCGAAACTGAGGTTGAATTGACCCCACAAGTCGGGTGTCTCAGAGTTTTGTTCATTGCCAACCCAAATTTCACCATCGCCGTTGACGTCCACGGTTGCTTCGTTGCTGGTCACTGCTCTGACGGAGACTTCGGGAAGGGCTCCAATCGTTCCTGGGATCAGTTCTAATGCAGTGATGTCGTTGAGCAAGACCTGGTAGGTTGCGTTGTATTGAATTTCTCCGGCATTCCAATGTTGACTGCACAGTCCAGCGTCTTCCAGCGCCATGGTTTGACCGTCAAGAATGCTGCATGGATGTTCTCCTTCACCGAGGTTTCCGCTCCATCGGTTGTGAACTGAAAGGGTTGAGTCGTCAATGACGCTTCCGTTCATGCCACACGGTGTGGCTTGCACGCACATCCACACGAAGTTGTAATCCAATTCCTCAACGTAGGTTGTGTCGTAGAGTTGGTAGCCGGTGTAACGAACGCCAAACGCCTCTGCAATTGTTCCGGCAAAGCCGTAGTCATCAAGAACGAGGGCGGTGCCTCCTGCCTCAACAAATTCAACGATTGCGTCTATTTCCGAGGGGGAGTATCCGTCATCGGATGCAATCGTGATGAAACCGTCTTCATCAAATTGTGGCAAAGAGAGGGTATCTCGTTCGACTCCAGCGACGATGTAGGTTGTGTTCCTTGGATCCTCGATGTCAGCGAGAAGCAAAGGGCTACTCACGAGGGAACTGGTCTTAATCCCGGCTTCCTTCAAGTCCGCCCTAAAGGCAGACATGTCGTCCCAATCATCGTCATAAGCGGACAATTGATTGGTGTTCGAGAGGTTGACAAAATTGAGCAGAACAGTGAGCAACAGCAAGGACATCACAAACCAAAATGCGGCTTGTAAACCGATTCTTCGGAAGTTGATGTTGCGGTCGTTGAACATGAGATCACCTACTGGAGCACGATTCCGACATGACGACGCTCTCGCATCGGTTTAGAAGGTTGTTACTGGTTGTCGAACAAATGCTCAACCAGTGGGATGCAATAAATATGGGGAAAAATCCGTTTTTGACTCAAAAATCACCTTTTCAAGTGGATTTTTGCGGCGACTCGGTTGATGTCTTCCACGGGGATCTGCACGAAGCCATCAACCACATTCCATGGCAATTTTGAAGCGTCTAAATCACGTTCGATTTCGACCCGCAAGGCAACAATAGAGCCGGTGGGTGTGTCAAAGACAACATCCTTGAGTTCACCCAACCGTTCCAAATGCGAGTCGACCACTTCACGACCGATTATTTCTGCTGCAAAAATTGCCATCGTGGTTCACCTGCTTCGATGTTCCTGCGAACGGGTTTCAGCCCATCAATGCGTCGCCTACAACCTGCGGCTCACATCGACTCCATGCCGAAGCTGGTGTCGCGGTTCCGCTTGATGTTGGACAATCCACTTGTCAAGCGAGTTTCCATCTTTTGATAGTAATCAAGCATCTCTGGCGTGACGGTTGGTCGAACCCGCTTGATTGCCTCTTCGAAGTGTTTCTTTGTGACCTTCTTCTTCTTGGCCCGCATACAGATCAACGCTGCTTCTCTGCACACCGCTTCAATGTCAGCACCGGTGAATCCATCAAGACCGCCAATGATATCTTTTAACGAGAATTTTGAAAGGGGCATTCCTTCGCTGTGGATCGCAAAGATGGCTTCACGTGCGCCGATATCCGGTGGGGGTACGTGGAGTACGCGCTCAAATCTTCCGCTTCGTAGCAACGCCGGGTCGATCATTTCTGGCCTGTTGGTCGCTGCGACGATGATGACGCCATCCAATGATTCCACTCCATCCATGCTCGCTAACAGTTGATTGACAACACGGTTTGCGACATCGCTGCCTGACCCATCCGAGTTGGAGGAACGCATGCTGGCGATCGATTCGAACTCATCGAGGAAGATGATTGCTGGTGAGGATTGTTTTGCCTTCTTGAAAATTTCTCGAATCGCTCGTTCAGATTCCCCGACCCATTTCGAGATGAGTTCAGGTCCTTTGATGCTTATGAAATTCGCTTGTGCTTCATTAGCGATCGCTTTGGCGAGCAGTGTCTTTCCTGTACCAGGGGCGCCAAACAGCACGATACCTCGAGGCGGCTTGATGCCAAAGTGCTCGAACAGTTCAGGTTGAGTGAGCGGCCATTCAACCGATTCTTTCAATCGATCTTTCACTTCTTCAAGACCACCGACTTCTTCCCAAGATACTTCGGGAATTTCAACATAAATTTCACGAAGCGCAGATGGTTCAACATCCTTGATTGCTTCTTTGAAGTCGTCCATTCGAACTTCCATTTTCTCAAGAACTTCAGGTGGAATGGTTTCTTCATCGAGTTCAATCTCTGGAAGGTACCTTCGCAAGGCTTTCATTGCGGCTTCACGAACAAGTGCAGCGAGGTCAGCACCCACGAACCCGTAGGTGTTGTCGAGGACCCAATTGATCTCAAAGTCTTCCGAAATCGGCATTTGCCGGGTGTGGACATCCATGATTTCATTTCGTCCTTCACGGTCGGGTACACCAATCTCGATTTCTCGATCAAAGCGGCCCGGTCGGCGCAGTGCCGGATCGAGAGCATCACGGCGGTTGGTTGCACCGATGACGACCACATTGTCACGGCCTTGCATTCCATCCATGAGGGTCAACATTTGAGCCACGACGCGTCGCTCGACTTCGCCACTGACATCTTCACGCTTTGGACAGATCGAATCGATTTCGTCGATGAAGATAATCGCCGGAGCGTTTTCGGCAGCTTCATCAAAAATTTCTCGAAGTTGTTTTTCAGATTCACCATAGTACTTGGAAATAATTTCAGGTCCATTGATGGATTTGAAATGAGCGTTGACTTCGGTAGCAACCGCCTTAGCGATCATCGTTTTTCCGGTACCTGGTGGTCCATGAAGCAACACACCCTTTGGCGGGTCGATGCCAAGCCGACGGAACAGTTCAGGGTGTTTGAGCGGCAATTCGATCATTTCACGAACTTTTTGCAGTTGTTGGCCAATGCCTCCAACGTCTTCATACGTGATGCCTTCTGATTGGCCAGCGTCTTCATCGTCAACGGTTTCATCTTTGATGACAATGTCCGTGTCGTTGGTGACCTTGACGATGCCTTTGGGTACGGTGTTGACGACCGCGAAGGGCAGTGCTTCAGCAAAGAGAGTCATACCTGGGATAAAGATTCGATCGCCTTGAACGACCGGTCGCTTGGAAAGACCTCTGCGTGCAAAACCTTCGATGCCCGGGCCGAATTTCACCTTCTGTTTGTTGGCCATGACAGGTGATAGAACGAGTTTTGTGCATTCTTTCGCTTCGACCTTCGACACCGTCACTCGATCGCCAAGGCTGACCCCGGCGTTCTTGCGAATAATACCGTCAACACGGATGATTTCCATCTTTGTGTCTTCGGGGCGGCTGCGCCAATAGATGGCTGCAGTGGAACGCTTGTCGCCTTTGATTTCGACGATATCACCGGGTTTGAGACCCAAGTCGTTTTCTCCAGAAATTCGAGCGCGGCCGTGGCCAACATCGGAAGGAATTGCTTTAGCTACCCGCAAGGACATTGTTTTCTCATCGCCTGACATTTGTTCACTTCCAAAAGATGTACGGTCGAGTTCATTTAAACCTCAGTGCCGCCCCTCTCCTCCTTCGGTTCATGCCGACCCCCTTTTAACCTAATGTCGATTTTTGATGGTTCAATGGCTATGAAGCGCCGGGCATGAGTTCCATCACTTTGAAGAAGGGCGTTTTCTTGGCCTGACCATGGTTCATGTCTTAGAAACAGGTCTCGAGTTCCTCGCCGCTGAAAACCCGAATGGAAAACCCGCAGTTCGCGGCTATAACATCATCAACGGTCAATTGACGCTTGCAAGCGATGGTTCGACCTTTAGTTCCATCAATCCAGCCATCCTCAACGACAACCTTGGTGAATTCCCTCTCTCGACCAAAGCCGATGTCAATGCAGCACTCGACGCCGCTCATGCAGCGTTCCCAGGTTGGGCTGCGACACCTGCTCCAACCCGTGGTCAAATCATCGGCAACATGGGCCGTCTGCTCATGGAACACAAAGACGCCATCGTTGCGCTTGAAACTCGTGAGATTGGAAAAACTCTGAAGGAAGCAGCAGGTTCTGTCCAAGAAGCCATTGACACGTGCCTGTTTTTCCAGTCAGAAGGTCGCCGATTGTACGGCCAAACCGTCAACTCAGAATTGCCAGATAAGGAACTGTTCACCTATCGCCGACCGCTCGGTGTGTGCGGGATCATCAACGCATGCAACTTCCCTGCAGCCGTGCCTTTTTGGAAAATGATACCAGCCATTATGTGTGGAAACACCTGTGTTTGGAAGAGCCCTCAGGACGCACCTCTTCTGTCCTTCGCTCTTGCTCGCATCATGCACGAAGCAGGCTTGCCGGATGGCGTGATCAATTTGGTTCACGGTAAAGGCAGCGGTGCTGGCCAACACTTGGTCGATGCCGTCGATGAAGGTCGAGTCAACAAGATCTCTTTCACCGGTTCCACCGAAGTTGGAAAGATGATTGGTGAAGTCTGCGGGCGAAACTTGGTTTCTTGCTCCCTCGAACTCGGCGGAAAGAACCCTCTTGTCGTTATGCCGTCTGCCAACATCGAAAATGCAGTCGAAGGTGCTTACTGGGGTGCCTTTGGTACGGCAGGACAACGCTGCACCTCGCTCGGAAACCTCATCCTTCACGAAGAGATTTATGACGAATTCATGGGCAAGTTCATGGCCAAGGTCGAAGCCACCAGAATCGGCGATTCGCTGGTCCACGACGGTGTTCTTTACGGTCCAATGCTTTCTGAGAAATACGCAAAGGACTTCCTACGAGATGTGGAAATGTGCAAGGCATCTGGGGCGAATCTAGCTCACGGACAAGGACGCATCACCAGTGAGAACCAACCAACCAACTTCCTCAGCAATGCAGAAGACGGCGTTTACATGTGGCCTCACGTGTTCACCGATGTCACAGAAGATATGCAATGCTTCCACGATGAAGTGTTTGGACCTGCAGTCACCATCTGCAAAGCAAAGGATTTTGATCACGCACTTCACCTTGCAAACGCAAGCCCATATGGTCTCTCATCTGCAATTTACACCAACGACAGGTTGGAAGCCTATCGATACAAGACCGGAATCAAGGCCGGTATGACCGGAATCAACAATTCTACGACTGGTGCAGAAGCCCACCTTCCATTCGGTGGGGTAAAAGGAAGCGGTAACGGAACACGAGAATCTGGTATTTGGGTTATTGAAGCCTATTCGTACTGGCACGCTGTCAACGATGAACTCTCTGGAAAACTTCAACTCGCTCAAATGGATGTTGATGAAGTGGAAATGGTCGAAGCAGACGTCGACTGGACCGAATTGGCTTGATGAGAAGAGCGGCGCTAGCAGGGGAAAAAAACCACAGTTCAAATATGAACAGTCGGCGTTTCTTCTCTGCGGCCGGGGTGATTAAGCATGACATCAAGTTTCCTTCTTCTCGAAAACGGTGATTCTTCACCTTCTGAGCAGGTTGAACAAGCTTACGCCGCTTGCGAGGAAATAGCCCGTGCTGCCTCATCCTCGTTCTTCCGATCGTTCCGCCATCTTCCTGAACCAAAGAGAAAAGCAGTCAATGCACTCTATGCTTTTTGTCGACGCGTCGATGATATCGTTGACGGAGATTGGCTGCCAAGCGAAGACCTTTCCCATCTCGATGAAGCAGCAAGAGAACGCATGGCGCTTTTGCTCAGCGAGCGACAAGTGAACCCTATTTTTTCGGACCAAGAACATCACAATCGCTTGCGGGCTTTGATGCACTTTCGACACCAACTTGATGCGATTGAAGCAGGAAAAAGAATGGAGGACGTGGTGTTTTTAGGATTGAGCGACGCCATAAAACGCTACCCTATGGAACTTGAACACCTCCACGAACTCATCAACGGCATGGAGGACGATTTGTTTGAAACCACCTACGAGAGGTTTGAAGATCTCCGACGTTATTGCTACAGGGTCGCCTCCACAGTCGGACTGTGCTTGATTGAAATTTATGGTTACTCGGATGCGAATGCTCGCCGGCACGCAGTTGACATGGGCTTATTCTTGCAACTTGTCAACGTGATACGGGACATTCAAGAAGATCTGGGACGCAACAGGATCTACCTACCGACCGAGGAATTAGCCAAGTTCGGTTTGACCCATGCAGATCTTCGAGACCCAACGTTAGCGAGCAAGCCTGCTTGGCAAAATTTCATGCGCCATTACATCGACCACGCCGTTGCCAATCGCAACAGCGCCCTCGGCCTTCTCCCTCTTCTCGACAAGGATGCTCGACGTTCACCCCGTTTGATGTGCATGGCTTACAATGCGATCTTGAAGGAAGCAATCCGAAGAAACGGCGACGTCCTGAGCCGTCGTTTAACCCTTAACTTCTACAGGAAAATGCAGGTGGCGTTTGCAACCTTGCTTTACCCTGGTCTTGATTGAACGGTGTTTCAAGCAACAAGTTGCCCCTTAGCGCTCTGTTGTCTTCGACGCTGTGGCAGAGTTATCGCCACAAGCCAAGCGTATCTCTTAGAGCTGGCTCAAGAGAAGAGTGCTCAAATCGGTACCCTAGTTCCAACAGGCGTGAGGGGAGCACACGACCGCTATCGGTGGTCAATGTGACGCCCATTTTCCCAAACAGGATCCAAACCCCAAACGGAGGAGTGGGAATGAACGCAGGACGACGCAAGACCTTCCCCAAAACTTTGGCGAACGCTTTCTGCTGCACGGTATCTGGCGAAACAAGGTTGTAGGCGCCCTCACATGATTCGGTCATCAACAAGTGATGCATAGCATAGATTTCATCGTCCATCGAGATCCATGATAGCCATTGTTTCCCGCGCCCGATTGGACCCCCGGCCCCCATCTTTGCTGGTAGGAGCATTTTACCCAAGCCCCCGCCCGTTGCATCCAGAACGATACCTCCAGTTCGTGTGTGAATGGTGCGGATCCCCACATCACGAGCTGGTTGTGCCGCAGCTTCCCATGCGAGGCATGTCTCGGCAAGGTAGCCCTCGCCTGCAGCGGATGCCTCAGTGAGTTCTTCGTCACCTCGGTTTCCGTAATAGCCAATGGCGCTCGCCACCATGAACACTTCAGGTTTCGATTTCAGTTTGGACAGCGTCGAAGCGAGTAAAGCCGTGCTCTCTGTTCGACTTGTTTTGATCAGTTCCATTCGAGCTTTACTCCAGCGCTTATCCCCTATGCCAGCTCCACCGAGGTGAATCACCGCATCGAATCCTTCAATCGATTTTTCATCGATGGTACCTGTTGCTGGGTCCCACTGTATTTCCTGTGCGCCTTTCACAGGTGTGCGGCGAACCAATCGCCAGACTTCGTGTCCACCAGTGTCCAAAAAGGCAACCAGTTGCCTCCCTATGAGGCCAGAAGAACCTGCGATGAGGATTTTCTTCCGTGCTAAGTGTTTGAACTCTTTATGCCTTGCAATGTCTCGGGTGAGTCTGTTGCCACGGGCCGTGAACATTCTGTGAATTCGCTTGTGAATGCTCCGCCCTGCGACGAGTCTGCCAAGTGCACCGAGTGGGACACTGAAGTTGACGGTGTCTTCAACGCGGCATGTGCCGTCGTCATTTTCGACAAAGGCATGAACGTGATGCCAGGACTTGAATGGGCCCTTGATCATGTCATCCTCAAAAGCATGGGGGGGGTTGTATCCCTTGTGCCTCGCAACCCATTGGAGTTTGATGGGGCCCATAGGGAAACGAAACACACGTTCAGAACCATTCTCAAGTGTAGGGTCGGAGCGAACTTCTTCCACCGATTCCCAAGGAGGCATTAAACGGCGAAAAGAACCCTTGTGTTCGTGCCAATCGAATGTGGTCTTGACGTCATCAGATACTTGGGTGGTGTGAGTGTAGAGCATAGGATGACCTCTTTGTCTCAGTGACCGAACTCTTGCAGGTAAGGTTTGAGGTCGAATTTCCGCCGAGTGTTTTCTGAGGACATGTAACGGATTTTTCCGAAAATCGCCCGTTCAGGTCCCCAGGCGCGATCGTGTCGGCCAAGAACCCAGAAGATACCGGTGTAGGAATTCGGATCTCGCCCGTCAAGAGCGTACGTGTCGTTGAGTTCAATCATCCACTTGGCGGCTTGTTCTGGTGATTCAGCCCATTCAAGAATTCTCTTCCCCCATAACATTCGAAGGTAGTTATGGATGATGCCCTTTCTGACCAACTGGCGTTGGGCTGCGTTCCATATTTCATCATGAGTGTCAGCATTTCTGATTTGCTCAAGGGTGTAGGTCGTCCGTTCGTCATCAGCATGTTCGGAAAGGGTGATTTTGGCCCAGTTTGGTATCGAGTTGTAATCGTTATGCTCTGGGTTGTGAAAGGCGTTGTTGAAACCAAGTTCGCGCCATGTGATGATTTGATCGAGGAAGGCTTCGACGGGTTCAGGTAGCCCCCACCAGCCTGCCCGGGCACCTCTTCTTGAGGCGTTGATCAAATCGGGCATCCATCCGTTCGAGTCGAGGATCTTCCGAACAACCTCGACGGTTGAGAGGTGACCGAAGTGGAACCAAGGTGAAAGACCACTTGTGGCCGGATTCTTGACTTGATTTCGATCTTCATGGTATCGGCTCAGGCGATTGGACAAAAATTCGCGGAGCATCCGTACAGACGTGTCGCGCCCACCTCGAACATTTTGAACAGGTGGAATTGAATGATCAATGTCGAGGGTTGAGAGGGCATCACGGCCAGAGGAACCTTGTTCTCCGGCCCGCCACAGCCATTCAAATGGTGTCACGCCAAGTTTCGATTGTTCTGAAAGGATCTTGAATTGCTCGTCATTCATCCAGAGGTCATGGCCGTGGGGTACCGGCTCATGCGAGGGCCAAGTTTCGATGCAATCAACAAAACGCTCGTGGACAAAACGGCGGAATCCATGGGCTGTTGGGTAGGCACGATCGGTCCATGCCATTGGAAACACCCCGTTGGAATCAACGACCATGAACCGAATTGGCAGACTTGTTGATGCACTTTCTACGGCTTTGCGCGGGAAGTAGGTTGGAAATTCATCGCTGATGACGATCACAGCGTTTTTTGCCAGTTCATGCAGTTTTCCTATGTGGCCAGAAAGCGGTGTTTCAACCCATGGGATATAGCGGATTTTGTTTTCTCTAAACGTGCGAATGTTATCGAGCATGCCTTGAATCATGAAGGCGGTGATTCGGTCGTTTGCGAACCTGTGCCGTGTGGAAATTTCTTCCAACACGAGAAGAGGAACTCCGCGTTGGTTTGCCACTTGGGCTGCATATTCGAGGGCCGCATTGCAATGGTAGCGCCGGTTTGCGATCATCCAATACAGCACGTAATCGCCTTCACTGTTCAGGGGCTTGGTGTTGAGAGCCCTTGCCCGTTCGCTCAACCTACTGCTCACGATCGGCCCCCCCGGTGTTCAGGTAAGGTGTGAAGGACGTAAGGATGGCCACGTGTGGCTTCGTAATCCACGCTCGAGAGCAAATGTTTGGAATTGACTGCATTCACAGCCATCTTGTGCATGGCATCGCTGATCCAGTCGAGGTGTTCAAAGTGATCGATGGGGACAAATTTCGCCTCTGAGACTTCGTCGTTGGGTGATGGTTGGGCGTTAGGGTGAACTTGAACCATGTAGGCAATGAACAGAGCGGGTGTTCCGTTAAGGAGGCGCTCTCTCACTGACTGCACCCCGAGAACCTCACCCTCGATGCTGCATTCTTCTTTGAGTTCACGAAGAGCAGCGTTTCTTGGCAGTTCACCCGTATCGACGTAACCTTTGGGCAACCCCCATCGGCCTTGGTAGCGCCCGTGGAGCTCCCTGACGAGCAGAATTGACCTGGCGCGACGCACGATTGCGGCCACTCCCAAATCACATTCTACGTTGTGCATGGGATGCTGTTTGGTGAATGTGCGTATAAAGGACTGTTTCGTTGCGTATACGATTTGAAACAGGATTTTATAATGCAACTGGCGAAAGAGTGAAGCATGACCAACCACTTTGAACTTGCTGCTCGTATCAAAGCAGACGCTAACCTACCCACCGAACACGGCAACTTCCGCATGAGGGTGTTTGTCGATGAAGAAGGAAGCGAACATTCAGTGCTTTCTGTTGGTCTTGACGACTCTTCAGCAGTCCCGCTTGTGCGCATCCACTCTGAGTGCCTTACTGGTGATGCCTTCGGATCGCTCAAGTGTGACTGTGGGCCCCAACTGCAAGCGTCGATGGCCCGAATCCAAGAAGAGGGATGTGGGGCTATTCTCTACATGCGACAAGAAGGAAGAGGCATCGGCCTCGAGGCAAAGATACGAGCCTATGCGCTCCAAGACAAAGGTCTTGACACCCTCGATGCTAACTTGGCCCTTAGACTCCCAGCTGACGCCCGGTCGTACTCGTTTTGTGCGGACATGTTGTCAAATGTTGGCGTCGACAAAGTTCGCCTGATGACCAACAACCCTCTCAAGATTCGTGGCCTTCAACTCAACGGCATCACCGTCGAAGAGCGATTGCCACACCTGGTCGGACGCTGTAAACTAAACGATCATTACTTGTCAACCAAACAAAAGCGAATGGGCCACCTCATACCAGAGCAGGCTTGACCCTCCATGCTAAATACACAGGAATTGAGGCGAAGGTATGGCGAATCAACTCTCCGGCAAAAAAGCACCGGAATTCACCCTACCTTCTTCAAATGCAGAGAGTTTTTCCCTCTCTGATTATGATGGTAAATGGAAGGTCATCTTTTTCTACGCTAAAGACGGCTCACCCACCTGTAAGCGGGGATGTTTGACGTTCAAAGAACAATACGACCTCTTCCAATCCCTAACACCTCCTGTTGAGGTGATCGGAATCAGCCAAGATTCAGTGGAAGATCACCGTCGGTTCAAAGAAGATCTGAACCTCCCTTTTCCGTTGCTGAGTGACCCCGAACGCCAAGTCGCCGAAGCGTTTGGAGTTCCAGTGTTCTTGGGACGGTTTCCAGCCAAATCCTCGTTCCTTATTGGTCCGGACAGAACGGTCCACTACTGCTATGATTGGTTGTTCCGCCCCCGGCGTCACGTCGCACGCATCTTAGACGCATTCAGTGAACTCTCTTCTGGGGGCTCCATGGAATGAATTGGTTCGAACTTTTCGAAGACGCTGGACTTTCAGAACGTGAAGCACGTTCCATCGTCATTCTCTCCTCCTCGAAGGAATTGAAAGCGAGTGAACTTGCTAAGGAATTGGGAACCAATCGACTTGATGCTTACAACTCCTTATCGCGTCTCACCGAAATTGGCTTGGTTTCTGTCACTGCAGACCGGCCGATGCGCTTTTCCTGCTCCTCGCTCCCAGTCCTCTTCAAGCGCTTACTCAATGAGCAAAGGGAACGCATCGAACGCACATCAAAAGCGTTCGAGTCAATCATGTCCGGTGCGACCTCGCAGTACGATGAAGGTGCAGAGGAAGTAAGCGAAGACACCAATGCAAAATTCGCCGTCCTCAAAGGGCGGGAGCACATTCACAAGCGAATCGGTGAATTTGCTGCACAAGCAGAAGAACGCATGGTGTTGCTTCTTGGGCGGTTCGGAATTCTCCATCTGTGCCGATCGGTAGGCCTTGAAGAAGTCAACCTCGCAGCTGAGCGTGGTGTTATTATCACCGTACTGGCGCAACTCGATCGTCGAACAGTTCGGTTCTATGACCAACTACACGATTCCATTGCTATTCGACATTCCGATGAAGTCAACTCCCTGGGCGTCTTGCAGGATACTGGCAACGTGATTCAATTCTTACACGTTGAAGAAAACCCCGTTGGACGAGGTCGTGATGATGCTGCGCTGGTGGTCAACTCAGAAGTGTTTGCTAGTTCTCACAGTGATTTTGTCAATGCGATTTGGTCAAAAGCGATCGATATCGAGGCCGCTAAGAAGAGGTTCACAGAAGAACGCATCGTCGATCCATTGCGCCTCACTGTTGGCCAAGGCTCGTTCTTGGAACAGTTCCGACATGCTTTGAAAGTGAGCGAAGACCTTCCAGAAGACGATGTTCCGTTCAATCCAGAATCATTCCTTGCTTCGAGCAGTGAAATTAACCAGGCTCGAGCAGCCTTGCAAGACGGTCGAATGAGCAGCCTGAATGAATTAGGAATCGACCTCGGTACCATGCTACGCCAAGTGGGCCAGCGTATCGGCGAAGAACTTTCATTCAGCCTCAGAAAGATCGAGGGCGATGTGGAATTTTTGAACGAGTTGATGGATTGGTGGGAGCATGCCGGACTCGGTGAACTTGATTACAACGCAGATCCATTCTTCCATATTATCGTGAACCTCGCCCACCCGGCAACAGAAGATGACGACGTGTTGCCACTTTGGCAACTTGATGATGGAATCATTGAGGGCGCCTTGATGGCGCGATACCCTGAGAATGGAAATGTTCGAATTCGCCGAGAAGTGGAAGGTCAAGACGCTTGGCGTTACACCCTTGTGTTCATCGATGAAACCGATGAAGAACTGCTTGAGTGAAAACATCTCTTGATAAGCAGAACCGTTGACTAGACGTCATGAGAATGTTGACGTTCTTCCGGTTTATGCGTCAAATTCTGCGCAAGAAGCCAGCCGATTTGGATTGGATTCAACGCCAAGGCCTCATTGCCGTCAAACTGGCGCAAATATTTGCGCTCCGTCCTGATCTTCTGGGTGTTGAGAAAGCTCGACAGCTGCAACAGTTGTATCAGCACGCTGCTTCAATCGCTTCGGAAAACCTCCATGAGACCATTGCTAAAAAAGCCCCGTCAGGGTTTATGGATGCCTTTGAATCAATCGATGACGCCCCTCTCGCAGCGGCTTCAGTTGGCCAGGTGCACCGAGGGAAGTTGAAGACAGGGGAAGAAGTGGTGATTAAATTCATCAAACAAACCAACGCTGTCGAATTCAAAAAAGAAGTTGTGCGAATGCGTCGATGGTTGCGAATTTTCTTGATTTTTGCTCCAAAACTTCGCAAGGTTGGCAATCCAATGGCGTTGATTAACCACGTTGCGGATTACACTCTGCGTGAATTGGATCTGCGAAACGAGATCAAAGGTGCCGAGGAACTAGCAGCGATCAAACACTCCCTCAAGGATGACTTCCAAATGGATTTGCTTCGTTTCCCGGTCTATTACCCAGAATTGTCGAATGCTGATATCTTAGTTTCAGAATTCATTCAAGGTATGTCATTGGAAGAAGGTATTGAAGAAAAGGCACTGAGTTGGGATTTCCTGCTTCAATTTTTCCGAATCCATGGTGCTTACCTCTTTGGTATCGGTACTTTCCATGGCGATTTACATCCGGGAAATTGTATTGTTGATGCAGATGGTAGGTTTGTTTTCATTGACAATGGTGCGATTTGCCACGCCCCAAAACGAGTTGCTCACGCCCTTTTCCATTTTTTCGACCATCTTTCACGCCAAGAAATGCAAGAGGCGTTTGATGCTCTTCTGAAGATGACAGACCTCAACCCCAACCCCAAGAAACTGGCAAAATACTACAGCACGATGACTGAGATTTACACCGACTTTGAAAAGAAACCAGTCGGGGAACAAAGCCTCACCCGCATCATGATGGGGACTGTAAAGGCGGCAGTCGAGCATGCAGGCGCTACGTTCGGCGAGGAAGCCTTCCCCATCATTCGCGCCCTGATGTACTTAGACGGTCTTGTGATTCGCACTCATCCCGATGCTTTACTGATTCAATCGATGGGTCCATTTTTGGAAGAATTCCAAACAAAACTCAAGATTTGAGGTGCTCTAATGGGTTCGATTGCAGTCGTGGGGGCAGGTCTTTCAGGGCTTCGATGTGCGACGCTGCTTCAGGCCTCGGGCCATGATGTCCAAGTTTACGAGCGTTCAAGTCGCTTAGGTGGACGAATGCAAACTGATCAAAAGGACGGGTTCCTTCTCGATCACGGTTTTCATGTGATGCAGACTGGTTACCCAGCATCAAAGCGAACTTTCAACTTCCAAACTCTGGGTGCACAAGCCTTCGAACCCGGGGCAATTCTGGTTGAACAAAGAAAAAAGCGAGCCAAGTTTTGGACCATGGCAGACCCTTTCCGGCGACCTTTGCAAGGGGTGTTCAGCGGGCTCAACAGGTTTGCGTCACCTTTGGATCTCCTTCGAGTGGCCATGATGCGATTTGCAGTGCGGAGAGGAAACGTCAACAAAACCTTCGAAGGCGGTATGGATGACACACGCGCCTACCTGATGCAGCGTGGCTTTTCTGAACGAATGATCGACCGTTTTTTCCACCCCTTGTTTTCAGGAATTTTTCTAGAGGACGACCTTAGAACCAACGAGCGAATGTTTCGTTTTGTTTTCCGCATGATGTCTGAGGGGCAGATGGTGCTGCCGGAAGAAGGGGTTGCTGCCGCTCCAAAGCAACTTGCTCAACGCCTAGGCTACGATCGGATCCACCTTGATTCTACGATTGAAATTCATGATGCTACCTCCTTAAGCGTGAATGGAAAGAAAATGAAATTCGATGCGATTGTCAAAGCTTACAACCCTCATTTGAATCAAGAGAAGCGGCATGTATGGACGGTCCACTATGGAGCCCCCTCCTCGCCCCTCAAATCAAAGCATATTCTTCTCAACACGGATGTTCGACTCAAGAACGGACTTATCGCTCATCTTGCGGTGCCCTCGGATATCCAACCAAGTTATGCTCCTGCCGGCAAATCATTGGTTTCCGTGACAGTCGTTGGTCAACGGGCGGAAGCGTTGGGTTTGCAGGACGCCTCAGCCATTGAAGGAACCGTCCGTGCAGAACTCTCGAATTGGTTCGGTTCGCAGACTGCAGATTGGGACCTTCTTGATGTTCAGCACATCCGTCATGCACTCCCAGAAGTAGGGGCCAATCTTGAATTGACATCAACATCGAGAAACAATGGATTTGAGTGCGGAGACCACACCGTCCATGGAAGCGTGGAAGGCGCTTTAGTTTCCGCTGAACAGGTGGCCAATGCAGTTCATGAACACCTTGAGAGGCGGGTTCATGGCCTGGATTGACGCTTCCACTAGTGCCGGGACATTTGGTTCTCTGTTGCGTTCAAAAACAACGGAACCCAAGTCTTGGGTGTGGCTTGCCTATGATCAACTCAATCACGACTTGATGCGTGAATTGCTTCAATCAAACCCCTCGCTCGGAGTGGTGTTGATTGAATCTTATGCGAAAGGGACCTCACGCCCTTACCACAAGCAAAAACTAGCTCTCCTCCTGTCGAACATGCGGCATTTTGCTCTTGAACTTCAGGAAAAGGGGCTTGCAGTTCGTTACATCTGCACCAGGCAATCATACGCTGAAACATTGAAACACCTCGTTAACAAATGGGGGCCAATACATTGTTTTGAACCGGCTGAACGAGCATTGCGGATTGAATTGACCCCTCTTGTCGAAAAGGGGATGGTCGAGATGCACCCGCATCTTGGTTGGTTGACGCCCCGTTCTTGGTTCATCGAAAGCGTGGGAATCAAGCCTCCATTCAGAATGGACCGATTTTATCGTAAAGTGAGAAAGCAAACCGGTTGGCTCATGACCGATGGTGAACCAATTGGAGGGAAATTCAGTTTTGACGAGGCGAATCGGAAACCATGGAAAGGGGATCCTCCCGCCCCGGAACCTCCTCGTTTCGAGGTCGATGACATCGATAAGGAAGTAGCCAAAATCATCATGCTCGATTTCCATGAACATCCTGGCAACGTCGATTTCTCCCAACTCCCAACTTCAGAGCATGACATCACGCTTGCTATGGAGCACGCTCAGGCGTGCATGGAACATTTTGGCACTTATGAGGACGCCATGTCTTCGAAGAGCAGAGGCCTTTTTCATACCCGCTTGGCAAGCCTTGTCAACCTTCATCGGGTCATGCCGGTTCAAGCGATAGAATTAGCAATGGAAAGTGCCTCAGATTTGAACAACGTAGAGGGTTTTGTTCGGCAAATGATTTGGCGAGAATACGTGCGTCATATTCACGAAGTCACCGATGGGTTTCGAACCATCGATGTTGCAAAGGGGCCAGCCCGACGCGATGCTCGTTGGTTTACATCGGCACCGGAGGACACCGAATTACATCCGAACCATTTGAATCAAAACGAAGCATTACCGCAGGCATATTGGGGACTGGAAAGCGGTTTGCAATGTTTAGATGCCTCAGTGAAGTCAGTTATGGAAGAGGGATGGACTCACCATATACCTCGGCTCATGGTCCTAAGCAACATAGCCCATTTACTCGACATCAACCCCAGGGAGTTGACCGATTGGTTCCACGTTGCCTTCATCGATGCTTATGATTGGGTTGTTGAGCCAAATGTCCTCGGAATGGGGACCTTTGCGCTTGGCTCTGCCATGATGACAAAACCATACGTCGCAGGTTCGGCCTACATCAATCGAATGAGCAATCATTGTTCGGATTGCTCTTTTCACCCAACAAAAAACTGTCCGATAAAACGGTTATATTGGGCGTATTTGGCCCGGCATAAACCTGCTTTTGAAGGCAATCATCGCCTTTCTATGGCACTTCGAAACGTCGCCAAAAGGTCATCAGAAGATCAGGAAAAAGACGTGGAAACTTTTGATTTGGTTCGCAGTGTCTTACGAGTGGGTGGAGTCTTGCACCCCGATGAATTTCAAAAACGATTGTGAATGCCTTTCAATCGATTAGTGCTTTGATTGAGCACGAGGTCTGTGGGCGCTTTGACAGGTGGGGCAGTGGTCCAATCTACGCCCACCGTAACGAAGCCGAACAATCAATGATGCACAAACAAGGCAGGGGCGTTCATTTCGGCAGAAAGCGTAATGCCGCCACATACGTCTGGGTTCACCTCGGGCTTTGCTTGCTTCTGCGACCTCTTTGGGAACTGTGACTCCCGCTTCGCGATAGGCTTGAACGGAGACCTCCTTGATGGCCCTCGCCCACTTTTCCAGCACGTGTTCAGGAAGGTCGCATGGTCGATCATCAGGATGAACCCCTGCAGTGAACAAAATTTCTGACCGTAGATAATTCCCCAGACCTGCAAAACACCCCTGATCGAGCATGATGGTTGCCGCTTTTTTCCTAAGGCATTTTTTAGAAGTGAGCTGTTGAAGCAGGGTTTCAGTGGTGATTGCCTCATCCAATACATCGGGTCCAAGTTTGGCGAGGAACGAATGGAGATGTTCTTCCACGGTCGGAATGAGGTCGATCTCTGTTGCTGACCACAAACGAACAGCGTGTTTATCGGTGCAAAACTCTGCTCGTAGGCTTCGGCGACTTCGGTTCTCTGTGGTGCGTAAATGAACGGTCCAACGCCCATAGAGTTGGTTGTGACTGTACATAGTCCAGCCATTTTCAAACCGGATTAACATTGCTTTTGCCCGACTTGTCACATCGATCACCCTCTGCCCTTCGATGAGATGCTCCCTTCCAAGGAAGGTGGTGTAGGGTAGGTGAGCTTGAACAATATGTTTGCCAATCATCGCCTTACCGATTCGATCGGCCGCTCGACGAATCTCTGGGCCTTCTGGCATGGGTGACAAAGGTCTCCAACCGTCTATCAAGATGTGTTTTGACAACCGATGGAGAAAAGAGCCAGTGCTTCTACGCCCTGACATGGCGCAGGAAGTTGTGATGCTGGGAACCGGCAACGCGTTTCTCCCATATGGGCGCTACCATTCCTTTGCCATGATTGATGGAAAGCATGTCATCGATTGCCCACCGACTGCTCTTGCAAGTTTCAGACGAACAGGTGTCACTGTAAGTGACATTGAAACAATTTTCATCACCCATGTTCATGGGGACCACGTGTTTGGTTTTCCGTTCTTCTTACTTGAGCGGCAATACATTTCTGATCGCGCCTTGTCAAAACCATTGACGGTGGTTGCTGCACCCGGAGTTCAAGAACGGTTGAGACAACTCTGTCAACTGGCTTATCCAGGCAGCCTTGATGCTATTTTTTCTACAATCCAATGGAGGGAGGAAATCGAAGGTGAACTTGAATGCGGCATGACATGGCGTCGCTTTGCCGTCCACCACGACGAATCAGTCGACCCTTACGGTTATCATTTCAATCCAGGGAAAGAGGGTAGTTTTGTTCACAGTGGTGATTCTGGTCCATGCGAAGCTTTGTATCGAGAAATGGGGCAATCAAGCATGACCATTTTGGAAATGGGGTTGCCTGAGTGGGTCGAGTCAGATCATCATCACAAGCCATCCGATGTTGAGAAAATCGCTGCATCTCTCCCCGGAGTTCAATTGGTGATCACCCACACCTTCATCGATACGCCCCAAGTTGGACGTACGCCAACGGTGACCGATGTGTACCCTACGCACCCACCTAATGTCCATCACGCTGAGGATGAACTTCGTTTGGTGAGGGATGGTTCGGTGTGGTCGCTCACTTCATAGGTTTCAGATTTCTTTCCGGAATACGGTCAGAAGTCGGGTATTTTTGTGCGTTATTTTTCGCTATACCCCTTATTATACCTCTCCCTTTATATTCCAAAAGTAGACTTGGTTTCCTTTCCAAAATACCTTCTCTAAATCAATGGAGAGGACATACTTATGAGGGGGACTCGGACTCACGCACATTATCGCGCATCGGTCAATCCGACCGTCGCTCGATATTGCCAGAAACATTGAGGAATAATCATGAGCGGAAACATCTTCGATGACTTCCTTTCAAGAAAAACCCTATTTGTGGACAAGGAAATCCTCCGTCATGATTTCCGACCAAAGAATCTCCCTCACCGACAAAGTGAGATTGAAAAATTGACCTTCAATCTCGTGGAAGCGCTCAATGGCCATATTCCTTCCAACATGACGCTCTATGGAGTCACCGGGGCTGGGAAGACAGCCGTCACATCATACGTGTGCGATGAATTGGAAGCCAAGGGCCGAGAACTCAATCGCCCGGTTCAGAGCATCATGGTGAACTGCCGACAGATCGATACCCAATACCGTGTGCTGAGCCACTTAGGCAATTCTTTGCTTGAGTCTCACGAAATTGGAGAAATTCCATTCACTGGGTGGCCAACCGATCGAGTGTTTGGTGAACTCGTGCGCCGCATGGACAACCGTGGTGGCGTCTTTGTCATCATTCTGGATGAAATCGATCACTTGGTTCGCAAAGCAGGTGATGACTTGCTTTACAACCTCACCAGCATCAATGCATCTCTAAAGAGCGCTCGAGCCTGCGTCATTGGCATCTCAAACGATTTGAAATTCACCGACTTCCTCGATCCGAGGGTCCGTTCAAGACTTGGACAATCCGATGTTGTGTTCAATCCATACGACGCCATGCAGCTGCAGAACATTCTGCGACAAAGAGCACAAGGTGCTCTTGTGGAAGGGGCACTCGATGACAGTGTGATCGCCTTGTGTGCTGCAATCGCTGCCCAAGAGCACGGCGATGCACGTTGCGCTTTGGATCTGCTTCGAGTCTCAACAGAAAAAGCGGAACAATCCGGCGATGAGTGCGTGACTCAAGCTCATGTTCGCATGGCGCAACACCAACTTGAGGCGGACCAAATGCACCCCGTTCTCTCTTCGCTCCCTAGCCAGCAAAAATTGGTTCTTGCAGCAATCCTCCTCAACGAACGAAATGGTCTTCGAAACATTCAGACTGGAGAGGTCTACGATGTCTACACGCAAGCATGCCGCTATGTTCGACAAAATCCACTCACCCAACGCAGAGTTTCAGGATTAATTTCCAACCTCGATATGCTCGGTCTGATCACCGCACGCACCGTTTCTCGTGGAAGGTATGGCCGCACTAAGGAAATCAATTCCTGTATCCCAAAAAACATCGACGCAGACGGGATTATGATTGAGTCGGAAGCCCAAATGAAAGAGGTCTTTGAACGTCCATACCGACATCAATCCCGCCTTTGATTTGAACCTGTAAGTGATTCTTTTCCATTTTCATTTATTCGGTGTGCTTATATCCAAAAGGCAGGTGGCGCAATCTATGAGCAAAGACGAGAACGAAAGTTCGAACGACTTAATGTCGGCAATTCTCAACCCCTCTCGCGGTGTGTCCCTGTGGTTCATCGCTTTGGGAACATGGGGCTTATTCCTTGCAATTCTTAACATCCTCGGACAAGCGCACCCCTCCTATCACTGGTCTTGGGGCGGTCTTTTGACGTTCGAAACGACAAACGCAGCCTTCGAGCTAAAAAGCGACGGCATCCAATTCGTGGCTTCAGATTTTGTCTTCATGTCGTTCTGTGGACTCATCATAGCACTTGGTCTGAAGACCATTGCGTCCGAAGATGGCGGCATCCCGGCATTCGCAAAGAGCCTCATCATGAATGATACATGGCCTTCTCTTGCCGATCCTAGCCACAAAGGCTGGTCGATGTTTGCTGCAGCCTGGTGTCTTTTGCTTGGCGTTGTGTGCTATGCATACTATGGAATCGTTCACATGGGTTGGACCGACCCCGGAGTGTACTCGGTGACCATTGCTCTCTTGGCGTTTGGCTTTGCACTGAAGGCTTCGTCCAACGCTCCTGCTGGCGACGAAACTCTTGACTGAAGCGTGTCTCATTTCTTGAACAGAGGCCTGTGGCCATTCTGTCCACGAATCGCATCCACGCCTCCTAGCACTAAGCCTTGCCACAGTGCAATGCTCCAACTGAACGTCAGGCTGCGAACGCGGAGGACCGCCCCAATGCTCACCTTCCCTTCTCGCAATGCACCTCTGTTTACTTCCCCTAATGGCCCACGCCACAAAATGAATTCGTGGATGCACATCAGAAACAACGTTCCCAAGAGCATTTTTGTTTGCCACCATTGTTGAACTGTCTCCCAAGAAAGGGCATCCATACTCGCAGCCTTATAGACAAACGGAAGACCTGAGATAAGAGCTGAGATCCATAACGGGAGCACCATGAGAACAAGGGTAGAACTGCCGATGAAATCCAAACCGGGTCCAATTCGTTTCCGTCTTGGGAAGTGCCTTAGGATTCGCACGTGGGCCCGGGCGTCCCGTCTTCGCTTGGCCAAAAATCGTTCGCGTTCACTTTCAGGAACGTGTGCAACCACTGCCGAGGGTGCGTAAATGATTGAACCGCCATTTCCGATGAGGCGAAGGCTAACTTCCATGTCTTCAGCATGGTACCAATCTGGATTGAAACCCCCAATGTCCATGAGCGATTGGCGGTGGAACATAGAACAGGGGCCGTTTGCCAAACTCGTTTTGCGTGGGCGAGCCCTGTACTTTCGTGCAATTTCCACAGAGCGAACCCTGCTGACCACATCATCCGCTTGGCCAAATACAGTGCGGCCGGTTACGGCCACAACAGTTTCTTCTTCATCAAGTGGCTCGGTTTCTGCAATCATTGTTTCAATCCAATCTGGCTCAGGTCGCACATCAATATCGGTGATGGCCACCCAGTCGCCCTTTGCTTCTTCAACGGCCCACTGCCTTCCTGCGGAAAGCCCTTTTTTGCCTTGAGTGAACACCCTGACTGGAACTTCGCCCTCCTCTTGATTCCAAGAAAGGAGTTTTTCTTTTGACCCGTCACTGGAACCGTCATCAATGGCAATAATTTCCAACGGACGGTAGGTTTGAGCGAGAAGTGCTTTGATGCAATCATCAACCCACATTGCCCCGTCCCTTACACACACAGTGGCGGTCACAAGCGGTGAATTTTTCATTTCATCACCTCAAACAAGTTGAGAAGGTTTCTGCATCGTTCTTTGACGTCCATGGTCGTTACTTGCATCACGACGCCCTTTCGCGGTTGTCCGTAAAGAACGACAGTTCCGATCGGGGCAAGGCAATGAATGATGAGTGGCGCCAAGTCTTCTTCGCCCTCCACCTCAAGAAGCACTGATTCTTCTGCGATCAAAGCATCCTCCAGAGCCTGACACAACGAGGGTGTGAGGAAACCTGCGGGATTTACGGCAGACAAATGATGTTCGAATGCAGTTCTATCCACGAGGTGTGACGGTTCCAACTTTGTACGTTTGGTCATTCCATCAATGAGTGCTAAACCGGGTGTGACGCCCATTTCAAGCAAGGTTTTGGTGGTCACATCTCCGACAGCCACCAAAAGGTGGACGTTTGCAGGTAATCCATCGAGCGCTGCTGCCATACCTACTTCGGGGTCATCTTCAGGTCCCTCAAACAATTCCCCCATGGGTGTTTTGAGTTCGCTGTCGAGCGCTGGAGCCATTTTCAAGGTCGAGTTTCGCAGTTGCTTTCTCATCCAAGGATGCCCTTCTTGATCCATCAGTCCATTTCGAATCGAAGACGAACTGATAATGCCTCCCTCAATGCCGCGTAAATGCGTCACTTCAATGATGTGGAGCGAAGGTAGGCCATGTGTTTGACGTTGATCGTTGATCGTATGGCACATACCCACAGTTTCAGGCGTCGCAACAATTGCATCCGCCCTTTCATGGTGGGGTGCGGGCCCAAATGCATCCTCGAGTGGGTGAACGGTGATTGAAGTGCCAGATTTGAGGGCAGCCCAATTGAGCAAATCGTCTCGTCGATCTTCAAAATCCATCACATAGTCGGATTTGTGGTGAGCCATTGAATTTGTAGTGATGTGAATTTCAACCGTTTCTGCATGTTTGCACGCTGCGTCCAGCAGCAAACGGTGACCTGCATGAAGTCGGTCAAAGGTGCCCCCAACGAGGCAACAGCGGAAGCGTTGCTCATTGGTCATGAATCTCTGTGGTCACAGCGGCTCTTTCATTGCATCGCTTGCTTTGAGGTGAGCGGTTGGGTTTGTGAGAGAAAAAAGGAACTGTACCCCGGCGCGTAACGGCCCATTTCATCGCAAAGCTCGAGGGCCTGACCCAGCGCCAGGGTGTTCTGTCCGGAAGGGTGGTTGTCTCGTGTTCATTCTGACGTCGCACGAGGACCCATAACCTACCGGTTGGTTTAAGCGCGTTTGCACCGAGAATCATCCCCCGAAGGGTCATCTCAGTCTTCGATTGCGCACCGTACACTTGGTATCAGACTTCACAGCAATTTCACAGTAGCTCTGCCAGATGTTGCTGGTACGGCAAAGGGAACCACCGGTCGACCCCTTTTCAATACATCGTGTTGGGTTCTTATTCGAGCCTGTGGGCAAAACTTCGAGCGTACAACAAGGCACCAATCTGCTCTTCCCCTGTTCGCAAAGCTTCCAGTCCTATGCGTGGCCAAGATTCGACCGGGCGCGCTAACCACCCCACAAGTGGGTGCAGACGTCCATAGTGAACGGGTTCATTTCTTTCGAGTGTGGCGATCATGTCATGGAGGTCGAGCAATGCTGGTTTGCCGACCCCCTCTTCGACGAGGTGAATTTGTAAAATATCTTCGAGGGCTGGGCGCACGCCTCCAAGCGTGGTGGGCAAGCCTGGCAAGCCTGCTCGTTCTCCCGGTGGCCGGGCAAGAAGCGCAGGCCAGGGGATTTCCTGATCTCTGAGCCATCGCCGTCCGGAGCTTGACGAAAGTTGAATTTTGAGCCAATCCGATGCCCAAGCCGTCCACCATGATGTGGGGAGTTGAGCCATCAACTGGCGAAGAGCATCGGGTGAGATCGGTTCGTTGTTTTCGATCATGGTCAACGCTTTGCCCCATAGATACAACGCACCGGTCTTCCTTTGATTTTCGCTCGCCTGCAAACAAAGCAGGAGGCAGGCTTGGTTTGCTTCATTCAGCGGAAGGCCTAACGGGAACATAGCTTCGAGGACCTGTTCACTGTGGTAAGGGCGTTCAAGCCAAATTTTGCACGCCCGTTCAATCATTTCGTTGAATTCATCAGGGAGTGATTGAGAGGCGAGGAGGAGCCCCGATGCAAACCAAATGCTGTCTTGTTCGTCGTTAAAGAAATGGTCATACCGGGGGATTGATTCGATGTTGTGAGTGAACCGTTGTCGAATTCGCTCCAATGCCTTTAGAGACCAGGCGGGTGATGAAGCACTCATTGCTTGAATCAAAGTCGATGTTTCACACGATTCAATGGGAAGCAAATCAGCCCATCCAGGTGGCAAGGAATTCCGGATTCGAATCCAACGGCTGCTCCGGTCTTCGTGAGGGGTTGCAATCCAGGCTGCTAGAGGCGAGGTGTTTTCGTTTCGGTTTGCCCAGCCTTCATCGCCTTCAGGGAATAGAGAAAGTGCATGCCATACTGCTTTTTGCTGTTCAAGCGACACCTCTTGGTGGGTGAACATACCATGATCGTATACGTCACCGTTCAGTGCTGAGAGCATTTCCTGCGCATCCATGGGTGTCAGGTCATGCACCGCAGAGGGCCGCGGTTTCGCACGCTGTTCGGAGAGATTCACTGCGAAGGATTTCCCTCGCCCGAGTTGGAGCTTTACCTGACCGAGCTGATTCGCTGGTTTCAAGGTGGCCGCAGCCGTAGGCAGTGTGGTCATTTGCCCGTTGGATGTAAGCAACAAACGGCATCGCATTGAAGCAAGTAATTCTTCGAGTAGAGCGCGTTGAGGTTCAACCAAGTGAGGCCATTCAACCGTGCACTCAAGTTCTGTATCGGCAAGAAACCATTCTAAGAGCGCAGCACCCCCCTGGGCAGAGGTTCCAGTGAGGTTGATTCGCGTGAGCACTTCTCCAAGGGTCCAATTCGCTTTACCAAAATCCATGAGGATCGCTCGCTGAACAGAGATCGATGGTGCTGCTGCATTTTCATCGACAAAATGATGGCACAAATCTTGAAAACGAAGTTCGAGTTTTGAAGTGGCGAGTCTCGGATGCTTACGCTTGAGCCAGTACCACAATGCCTCCAATGGGAGGGTGCGCGGGTGAGAGAGTTGGCGGTTGTCTTCAAACACTAATGCACCTTCACTCATTGCTTCTATGGCCAAACGTCTGCTGACTTTGGATGTGAGGTGGCCATGCGTCGCCATCGGCGGCCGTATGGTGACGGAGTGACCAGGCGTCGTTCCGAGGATGTTATTTCCGAACTGTAGGTCTTCAGCCCCCTCCGATTGGTGCAAAGGGGTTTGGAACCATGCGCCTGGCGCAATGGTCCACGGTTCGCTTGCATCAAGCAGTCGTGCGTGGATCACTGAAATTGACGGGGCGTTTGTTGACCAATCCGTCAATGTCCCTTGTTCAGTTGGGAGGGGGGGTTCGGTTGGCATCAATGTGGCAAGATCGTACCAGCGCGTTGATTCGGATCGAACAACCGCCCAACACCCCCCACTGTTTCCTTTGGAGTTGGAAGGGGGGTATCTGACTTCATCCAGGCCTTGAGTGGGGAGCCGGATGAGGTCTGAGAGCAACGGTTTGACATAACCAAGTAGGGCATACTGCCCATCGTGCCCAAGAACGATCCCATCAGCTTGTGGTGGTGCAGTTGAGTGATTGCTTTTCAATCGAGAGAGGGCATCCTGCTCGAGCCGTTGCCGCCCAAATTCGGTAATGAAGTGCGGTGCGCCCCTGATCCCTTGCTGATCATCACGGGTCACATCGCCTCGCTCTCGCAACTGGCGTAGGGCCAAGGAAGCGTGTGGCATCTGCAATTCAAGAGCGTGAGCAATCTGGGAAACAGTGCCTCCTCCATCGAGCAACCAGTTGAGCACGCGTCGCTGGTACCTGCTTCGAATCCGTGCAATCGACACCAAGAGTCACCTCATTCTCTGGGTAGGTTGCCTCATTGATAAATCTTTCAACATTTTAAACTAGTTTGTTACATTTAGTTATATATTTCCACTGGAGGAGTGACTTTTTACTTACATTCCTCCCGGGCTGCGGGGATAAAAGCCTCCAGAATGGTCATCAACGGTAACCAACAACCTTTGTTCGGAGGAATGGTTATATGAGCGGCCTCGTTCATCTGTAGCAGTGGCCCCACCCTTCGATGGGAAAAGGCCTCATGACAGGAGGAAAAACGCATGAAAACAACCAGAATCAGAGAGAAAATCAAGAAATTCTTAGGCGACCGACCACGTAATACGGCCGAGATCTTGGAACACATTAACAGCACCATGCGCCACGGTACCACCAGCCAACAGCTCGGTAACGTGCTCTCCAAAGACAAGGACATCGTCAAAGTCGGATACATCAAGCGCTCGGGGATCCTCTCTGGCGGCTACGACATCTGTGAATGGGCCACTCGCAACTGGGTTTCTACAAACTGCCCAGGCTGGGAAGAAGGCACTCCAATCATCATCGACAACGATGGAAATGTTACCACCGGTACCTCTTCCAACAACCGTCTTTGAGTTGAAGTCTACCCTTCACCCAACAGATCGCCCCTGATTTGTTCAAAGAATCTTTCATGCGGGTTCTACGATAGAGTTCAAGAAGGGCGAGCATTTCGCCTGCCCATGGATGATTTGGACAAGGGTGACAAGTACACCGTTCGCGACATTGGACTTGCAGAAGAAGGCGCTCTCCTCGTAGACTGGGCTCGAGCACGAATGCCGGTCCTAGCCAAACTTAAGGAAGAAGCAGAACGCACAAAGCCACTTGCAGGTATGCGAGTCGCAGGCTGCCTCCACGTCACCAAAGAAACCGCTGTTTTGATCGAAGCCATCGGTGCTGCAGGTGCCGAGATTTCATGGTCCGGCTGCAACCCACTTTCCACTCAAGACAACGTCGCAGCATGGATTGCCAAAGAGGGCTACTCCGTTCACGCTTGGCACGGCCAGTCCAAAGAAGACTTCTACTGGTGCATAGACCGTACCCTCGAATTCAAACCCACCCTCACACTCGATGACGGTGCAGACTTGATTGTTCGAGTTCACGGTGACAAATCCGAATTTGCTGAAGGTGTCATTGGTGGAACAGAAGAAACCACGACAGGCGTTCATCGTCTCCGCGCCATGGGTGCTGCCGGCGACTTACGCTACCCAGTGATTGCGGTCAACGATGCGGTGACAAAGTGGGACTTTGACAATGTCTATGGAACCGGACAATCAACGCTCGATGGGATCCTGCGGGCAACTTCCGTCCTGATTGCAGGAAAAACGTTCGTCGTGGCCGGCTTTGGCCACTGTGGCAGCGGGCTTGCAATGCGAGCACGTGGCATGGGAGCAAACGTGATCATCACTGAAGTCGACCCTCTCCCTGCGCTTCGAGCCGTTATGGAAGGCTACAGAGTCATGACCATGGACGAGGCAGCCAAGATCGGGGACATTTTCTGCACAGCAACAGGAATGGAAGATGTCATCGTCGGCCGCCACTTTGATTCAATGAAAGACGGTGCCATTATCTCCAACACTGGGCACTATGATTGTGAAATCAAAATCACTGATTTGGAAGATCTCTCGTCTTCTTTCCGCACAATTCGCCCGGACAATGAAGAATTCTTGATGCCAGACGGACGCAGAATCTTCTTGCTTGCACGGGGACGTTTGGTCAACCTTGCAGCAGCCGAAGGCCACCCATCGGAAGTGATGGACATGTCCTTCGCTAACCAGTTCCTCTCATTGTGCCGACTTGCAAAAGACGGCGCCTCCATGGGGAAGCAAGTTTACGACATCACAACGGAGCAAGATCAAGACCTCGCTACCACCAAATTGGAAACGCTTGGTTTCAGCATCGATGTCTTGACCGACGCACAACTCGCCTACCTCGACGATTACACCGTTGGTACGTGAGATCACTATCTGGCAAGTCCTGAGTGCCTCTCTCGTTGACCACGTCTCCGATTCAATCGTCGGTAAAGGACGACCTCATCGGCCAACATGATTGTTCATAGCAGGTGTCGAGCACAAGGTGCTCATCACTCTCAGTTTCAATTGCCTTCGAAAATTGACATGGCGTCATCAACCGATGCACCCTGGCAGATGATCGCATGGCAAGCAGCAGTCATTCGAACCGCTTCTTCTGTTGTGCGCTGGTGAATGTTACGTCCTGTTGCCGCTCCCATGCAGTTGCCGACCGACATTTGGTCGTGGAGGCGCTGAAGGAAATCTTTGGCAGGAAGCGAGCCGCCGCCTGAACAAATGATGCCAGTTCGACCTGCTGCTTCAGCAGCCACAGCGAGGGATTCTGGTCGAGTCATTCCATCAAATGCACCTGGGTAGTTGACCTTGGCAAAGTCTGCACCAATACATGCAGCAACACCTGCTGCACCAGAGATCAACTGCGGATCTTTCTCATCAGCGACTGCTTGTCCTCGAGGGTACATCCAAACAACGGCGATCATACCGAGTTCGTGAGCTTGGCGAATGAATTGTGCTGCCTCTGACAGCATTTCGTGCTCGAACTCACTGCCGATGTAAATCGTGTAACCAATACCAACAACGTTGATGCCGTTGTGTGAAAGGGACATGACATCGTCCATATCCCACATTGCTTGTGAAATTGGGTCGCGTTGAGCGGTCTTCACCATGTTGGATTTGGAATTGAGTTTGACGAGGTAGGGCAAGTCTGGGTAGTTGCGAGCGTATTGGGAAATAAGACCAAGTTGACCAGCAAGAACGCCGATGGTTCCTTCATCAAAGCATCGTTGACCGATTTCAAAAAGATGGCCAGGATCGTTGGACGTCAAAGGAATCTTAGCGCCGCCGTCATAGAAATCATCGTTGAGGTGCTCTATTTTTTGATCGCACGCAAAGAGGTTCATTTTACCCGTGCCAGATGTTGCAGCATCCATGTTTGAGACGTAGGTATCAATCAAGTCGTTGGGGACATCTGCTGGGACATTGTACTTGGACATCGGCTCACCTGTGATTGGCCCAGAGGTGAAGGGAACTTCAAGACTGCGGCCAGAGTTTTCGACATCACGGAGGCGCCGAGTGTTTGAACCACAGACTTGACAGTTGTTTGGAGGAAAAAAATCTCACGGAGGGTGGTTTACGCCCTCGAAGGTAAGCGGCTCGGTAATGGAAGAAATGGAATGTTGCTAGGTTGATGGTTGCAACTGATTCATCGATAAGCGTGGAATGACATTCGGCCCTGATTGATCGTCTGTCGGAAAGGACCACGTCCAGTGAACATTCCTTTGATTGAAGAGTACAAACGAACGGGGAATGAATAACGAATCCATGGATTCTTTGGATAGACCATTTCAACTCTTGAGAAGCCTAAATCCTTGAGCATGCCTTTGAGTGCTGCTGCATTCGGAGCCCAGTAATTTGTATCATCGTTATTGAACGAATCTCCAGGATAATACACCATGGAGGGTTTCCAACGGTGTATATCGTCAACCACAGTTTCGATGATCAGTAATTCTTTACAGACATTGGCAGCAACACGAAGACCAGCCATTGGATCTTGTAGGTGATACAGAACACCGAGGAACATGACGATATCAAACTCACCAACATTGTCTGGAGAGACATCCATTGCATCGATGTCCAAGGATTCGACCTTTGAATTCAGTGCCTTGTGAGCGAAATTGAAACCATCTTTCGTACCCCACCCTGGGCCACTCCAACAGAAGTGGTCAGTTGCAAGGACGCGCTTCGCACCAGCTTTCTCTGCTTGGAAAGAGAAAAATCCATCCCATGAGCCAATATCAAGAACCGTTTTTCCAGTCAAGTCTTTGGGAAGACCAATCTGTTCGAGTTTCGCCATGGATGCATCTAATCCAGGTGTGACTGTGCCGTCATTGAGAGGAATTGAATGAAACCATTTGATTGAATCCATAGTTGCAGCGGGGTTCTCATCGGCCATGTTTCTTGACGCTCTGCTACCACATATGAGCATATTGATGTCAACGAATCGTAAACGACTGCCACTCGGTGACAAAATCAACTTTGGCAGGAACCACAGCGATTTCCCTCGACATTAACCATGCACCGGCACGCCGGTACGTGTCAATAAATCGACAGTTGTTCACTGGCCGGTGAAGTTGGCCACACGCTTTTCGACGTATGCAGCGATTCCTTCCTTTGCGTCTGCGCTGTTGAACAGAGATGCTTGGAGTTCACGCTCGAGAGCCAGGTGGTATTCGAATGGGATCTCAGGTCCAGTTTGGCACGAACGCTTGATGTTACCAACAGCCTTGACAGCCTTGTTTGGAAGGGTGAATTGACTGCACCAGTCGAGAATGTCTCGGCGGAAGTCTTCTGCGGATCCTTCCCAGATGTGGTTGATGAGGTTGCAGCCATGAGCGTCCTCAAAGGACATTAATTCGCCAGTGACCATCATTTCGAGGGCCTTTGCCTTGCCAATCAATCGGGTCAAGCGAGCGGTTCCACCGGTTCCAGCGAGCACACCGAGGTTGATCTCGGGAAGGCCGACCTTACCGGAGTTCTTTCGAGCGATTCGGATGTCTGCAGCCATTGCAATTTCGAGGCCACCGCCGACGGCGTGACCGTTGATTGCACAAACGACAAGCTTCGAGGTTTGCTCGAGGCGAGAAAGAGTTTCATTGGCGTGAAGGCAGAAATTGTACTTGAAGCCAGGTGTGACGCTGTTGAGCATCTGGATGGATGCACCAGCTGAGAAGAAAGATGCGCCGTTTCCAGTCAGGACGATGCAGGTGACACTGTCATCGAAACGTGCCTTGACAATTGCTTCGTCGATGTCCCGCATCATGCCGTGTGTGTAGGTGTTTGGCGAGCGGTCGTTTGGACCTTCGAGTGGAGCACCAGCCGAGTTTGATGTGAGTTCAATAACAGCGATGCCGTTGTTGGTGACACCGTAGTTAACAAGTCGGTTAGGCATTGGTTCTAGGGTCAATCCGTAATTGTCCATGCGTCAAGCCACACGGACCCGTATTAAGAAGAAATCGCATGTTCGGATTGCTCATCTTTCATGGCTTCGGCATCATTGGCGAATGAAGTTTGACCACCTTTACGACGAGCAGCATCCCACTTTTCACCAACATCATTGGCAGCTTGTGAAGGCTCCCATTGATCGCGTTTCAATGCCTTGCGGAATGGCATTCTCCGCACACCCCGGCCCATTGCTTTGTCGTCCTTTTCAAGCATGAAGGGGCTCACCATCGTGTAGAGAATGGATTTGTACCACCGAGGTCGAAACAAATTACCAATCCAAATCAAACCATCGCCCCGCTTTGCCTGATCTTTCATCCATGCTTTGCACATTCGCTTGAACATTCGATCGCCAACTCTGTTCATCAACCATCGATTCGCTACGCTTGTTCGAACATAAGGCATGAGATGCTTGCGCACATCGGCTTCATAGTCCCCTTTGCCAAGCAGGTCATTTGCTGCTAGAACCCCAGACCATACGGCCATTCGCATGCCAAAGCCCCACATGAAGTCTTGAAGACCGCCAGATTCTCCTACGTAGTAACGCCCGTCCTGTTTGTAATTTCGATTGATTGTGAAGTCACCTTTGCCCCCAACGCGCTTGATTGGCGTACGGTTGAGGTTGGGGTAGTGGGTTTCGTACCAAGCGATTGTTTCGTTGAGGAAACGCTCGCTTTTCCGCTGTTTTCGCCACAAGCATGTGCAAATCAAGCCAACACCATCGATGATGATGAGGTAAGAATAGGACCCGGGCGCCAATTTGTCATTCAACTGGAATCCAATATGATTTGGATGGTCGGTATGGAATATTTCCCCATAGGCTACAGCAGAAGTGCCTTTTGGCCCGCAAGCAATGATGGTGCAATCTTCCTCTGCAACCCGCGATTTGTAATGGATTTGAGCACCTGCTGCTAGGGCCTGTCGTTTGAATCCCTGATCGATGGTGTGCTCCGAAGTACCTCGTTCAACGATTCTGTAAGCGACGCTCGAAGTCGTGGCTTGTGTGATTTTATCATCGGGATGAATGAGATCAACAACGTCAAATTCAGTTGCTTTGAATTCGGATGCATCAAAGCCCCATTGTTCTAACTGGTCGAAGAAATCGACGTCCATGCTCCAGTTTTCAAGGGCTTGGAAATCACCATCAAACCGGGCACCGGAATCGGCGCGAACATCGTGAACATGCACTTCTTTACCCGCTTTAGCCAAAATGGTTGCAGCAGCCAAGCCTGAGAGACCCGCTCCCATGATGTGGATTGCCGCCTCGTCGCCCATGGCCCAGTCCATGCATGCGTGAGGTTTGAATGATGCGCTCTCTTCGTGTGTGTATGGCGGGGCATATTCTCATCGAAGAGGCCCCTCAAATGTTGGACGAGGTGGCTCTCAAATCCAAACTTCCTCTCGATGGTTGTGGCGCAGTCGTTTCTTTTTTGGGCATCACCCGAGGAACCGAAGGCGATGCTAAGGTTCTCCGTTTGGAATTTGATGCCTGGCAGGAGCAATTGACCCCTGTGCTGCACAACCTCGCCGAACAAGCAATCTCTGCATTCAAAGTTCGCTGTGTGGCCATGGCGCACCGGACCGGTTCAGTGGGGCCTGAAGAGCCGATTGTTGCCATTCACGTGGGCAGCCCACATCGAAAAGAAGCATTTGAAGCATGTGAGTGGCTCATCGACGAACTCAAGAAGCAAGCCCCCCTGTGGAAAAAAGAAGTCACCGACAAAGGGGCAACCTGGAAGGCAGGCTTAGGGTGAGGAATAATCATGAAAACTGAAATTGAAGGCATTGTCGAAATCGGTGCCAAACCAATCGTCGCTCGCCGAGCTTCAGCCACTGGTTTGCTCAATTTGCAGCCACAAACTGCACGAGCAATACAGCAGAAATCAATCAAAAAAGGCGATGTGATCGAAGCTTCAACAATCGCTGCACTCCAAGCGGTGAAAGATACGCCTCGAATTATTCCCCACTGCCACCCCATTCCTCTGGAAGGTTGTTCAGTCTCGTGGGATTGGGAAGAGGCTTCCCTCCGTTGTACGGTGTCCGTGTCCGCCCATTACAAAACAGGGATCGAGATGGAGGCTTTGACCGGAGTGAGTGCAGGCCTTTTGTGCGCTTTAGACATGGTCAAATCCCTTGAGAAGGACGAACAAGGACAATACCCGAACACCTCGATCACCGACATCACCGTGCTTGAGAAATTCAAAGGCCAATGAGCATTGAGGTTCACCGCCAGTTCTGGTGCGGAATCGACGTGCTTGGACCCCCGGCTCTTTGTGTTCTCAACCGTTTCATTGATGGATGGGCCGCGCTCGTCCCCCTGTATGGGCGACGTTGGAGACCTCTACCACTACTTCCTAGAAGCTGTAGACCAAGCCGCGATTTCAAGCGGTGCTTGGCGGGGCTTGGGCGAGAAGGACAAGGCCGATGAAGCGGCTGTCGAGGCTATGCGTCGTACCTTTGACGCTGTGCCTTTTGATGGTCGTGTGGCTATTGGTGAAGGCGAGCGTGACGAAGCGCCGATGCTTTACATCGGTGAAGAAATTGGTAACATGGTCGGTGTTGCTGGCGCTGCGAAAATCGACATTGCCGTCGACCCTCTTGAATGCACCAACAACTGTGCTTCCAATTCACCTAATTCGATTGCTGTGCTTGCCGCGGCCCCACGCGGGACGCTCCTGCATGCACCGGATTGCTACATGGACAAGATTGCAGGCGGCCCCGAATTGGTTGGTGAAATTAGCCTCGACGGCGGTGTTGCCTACAACCTTGAACAAACGGCATCGGCACTCGACAAAGCAGTTGAAGATGTCCGTGTCGTTGCGCTCGACCGAGATCGACACGCAGATTTGTTCAAAGAAATCCGAGCCACAGGTGCCCAACTCGAATTGATGGGCGACGGTGATGTTTCGGCCGCCATCTGGGCGGCTCGACCGGATGGTCCATTTGACCTGCTCATGGGGATTGGCGCTGCTCCTGAAGGCGTGATCTCAGCCACCGCAATACGCGGGCTTGGCGGCGTCTTCGAAGGGCGTCTCGTGTTCCGTTCCGAAGAAGAAGAGGCTCGGGCTGAACGTATGGTTGGTGACGATTTGACTCGTTTGTGGGAGGCGCATGATTTGTGCAAGAGTGAAGATGCTCTCTTCGCCGCCTCAGGCGTTTGTGATGGATACCTTCCTGGTGTGATCCTCGGTGAGAAGACAACCACAACCTTCGGTGAAATCATCGATGTAGCCTCAGGAACCGTGCGTCGAATCGAAACAACACGTAAACTCTGATGTGGTTCGAGTACCTTCAAGAGGGTGCTTGGTGACATCTCATCATGGGCGTCCAACAAGTTCGCATCGAGGTTCGCTTGCCCGAAGGGCATTGGGCGGGCGATGTGACAAGGAGTCACCCTTCAGCTGTGTTGCGTATTGAGGAGCACATGCCTTTGCAGAAAGGGAGAGGTACAGCCAAAGCATCCTGCAGCGAAGACATCGCCCTCACCGTTGGCGATCACCCAGGCATCGAAGAGGTTCGAGCCTTTGACAAAAATCAATTCGCCGTCGACATTATTGCAGGTGGTGGTGGCTTTCTCAAACCCCTCCTCAAGGTAGGCGTGATTCCTCATACACCATTTGAGGTTCGTGATGGATGGGTCGATTGGACCATTGCGTGCGCTCAGGGAAAGGTGCGCGCTTTGATCGCTGGTTTTGATGAAGAACACATTCCATACCGCTTGGTTTCGACCCGTGGCGTTTCAACTCGGATGCTGACCCCTCGCCAGCGTTTGGTGTTCGATGCAGCAACTCATGAGGGGTTCTATGACGTACCAAGACGAATTTCACTCACCGCCTTAGCCACGAAATTGGACGTTGCTAAATCGACGCTTTCCGCACAACTCCAACGGATTGAATCCACTGTGATGCACGCCTTTGCCGACGAGGTTCGTAAGCGGAGCCCCTAACGTGTTCGCACGAACATGTTCGCAAAGGAAATAAGGTACTCGGAGTGTAGGGTGGAACATGGACAACCTACCGAACACCTGGGACGAATGGATTGCGAACTTCAGCGAATGGCAAGACAGAGTTGGTTTTAACCGTGAATGGATGGGCGATTTCGATCTCTCCGTGCAGTACGACTGGGACCGAGCAGGCGATGTCATTGAATTTGGTGACTACGCTGGTCGGCCAAAGTGGGAGCGCTCCCTCCAAGTCCCCCACCAGAGCATGCGTGACGCTCTGGTCACCATGATCACCGTTCAAGGCGATACTGAATTCGCATCCGTGGAACAACAACGCCACCTCCTCGCTACGGCACCTACCGATTACGATCGCTACGCAGCAGCCAGAATTATGGCAGAGGAACAACGCCACGGATGGCAAATGGCCCACCTTCTGATGACCTACTTCGGCCAGCAAGGCCGCCGTGAAGCACAGAAACTCCTCGAGCGCAACGCTCAGGATGGCGACCGATTACTCGGTGCTTTCAACCGACCTATGCCTCACTGGCTTGACTTCTTTTGCTACACCATGTTCGTCGACCGTGACGGCAAGTTCCAACTCGGTATGCTTTCCACCTCAGCGTTCAAGCCTCTTGCAGCATCAATGGGCCCAATGCTCAAGGAAGAATCGTTCCACCTTGGAACCGGTTCAAACGGACTTCGCCGTGTGATCAAGGCCGGAGTGATTCCACTCGATATGCTTCAGCGTTACATCAACAAGTGGGTTTCCACCGCTCACGATCTGTTTGGCGTCGATGCCTCCTCCTCAGCGCACTGGTCCTATGTTTGGGGCGTAAAAGGCCGCTGGGATGAGCGAAAGAAGCTCGAAGCTGGTGTTGAAGTCGATAAGGAAACGCTCAACGAAGAAGCACGTGGCCACTACCACACAGAGATTGTTGCAGAAGTTCAGAAACTCAACGGCTACCTGCCAGAAGGTGCTCCACAACTTTTCGTGCCCCACGAAAACTTCCACCGAGACATTGGCGCTTTCAAGAAGATCAACTGCACCTTGGAAGGCGATGTGTTTGAAGGCTCGGAGGAAGAGTACCAAGCTTACCTCGGAACCGTTCTACCAAGCGCTCAAGATGAAGAAGACCTCAAAGAATTGTTCAAACAAGAATGGGTCGCGAACAAGCCGATGTCCGCACGCCAAATTGCTTCTGGCATTGGCGCTAAGGCCTGAGATCAACGGGGGTTCATTCCAATGATCCCAGTGTCGCTGTACGGCGTAGATGTTGAGATGTGTGATGCATTTTACACCGCTCTACCTGCTCTTGTGGCAGACAGCGTTGACGATGAAGCGTATTCCAAAGCGCTGTTCTCAATTGAAACAGAAGCCTCCCTGGAGCATATTCGGATCGCAGATCAATGGGCCTCTCATCAACCCTTTGCGTGGCCAGAAGACATCACCAATGAGGTCGAAATGACCCTTCGAACCACCACCTACCCCGAAGTGGCGATGTTAGAGCACCTCTTGACCCTCGACAACATCGATGCTCAGCGAGTTTCCGAATGGATGCATTTTAGCACCAACCTCTTCCCCATCTATTCTGAAGCAGCATGCGCAACCCTCACCCGAATGGGCGTTCCAACGCCGTATCGTCCCGACGACATCGCCTCCTATGGGCTCTATGTTTCACGGCTCGAGGGATTGAAGATGTACGCTCCAGCAGCAGGTTTGCCAGAAATTGGTCTGCCTCGCTCTCGCATGCTCCAACTTGGTTTGGAGCGGTTTGAATGAAACATATCCTCATTCATCTCAAGTTGATCATCGTCGCAGCAATTTGGGGACTTGGTTGGCCAGCAGGTCGTGTTTTGGCTGCAGAAATGGCGCCGTTTGCAGCAGCCTGGTTGCGTTATGTCGTTGCCATCGCTTGTTTTCTGGTGCTTCTGCAGGTGACGAACAATTGGGAACTTCCTACGCGTGGGGAGTGGAAACGCATTGCCCTGATCGGTTTCTTTTCGACGGTGGTCTATCAGGCGTTTTTCATGTTTGGAATGCAGTACACCGCAGCCGGTGACGCTTCATTGATGATTACGTTCAATCCGTTCTTCACCGCTTTGTTAGCCATCGTTTTTCTCGATGAACGAATGCATTGGCGCCTTGGTACCGGTCTTGCATTGGGGATCTCCGGTGTGACCATTCTGTTCTTGTATTCGCCAAATGTCGATATTCCATTCAATGAGCGGGCTCTCGGTGACCTGTTGATTGCAGCGGCCGCGTTTTCATGGGCTTGCAACAGCATTCTGATGAAGAAGGCAATGACCACGCCAGCACCCGATGCTACTGAATCGATGTCACCCCTCCACCTCACCGTCTGGTCCTCGGTGGTTGGTTTTCTGCTTCTCACACCCGTCGTTGCCATTGAAACCTGGCAGGTTGGTCTGCCTGATTCAAACATGAACGGGTGGATATCTCTGGTGTTCTTGGCCGTGTTTTCAACCGTAATTTCTTATGTTTGGTTTGCCGATGGTATTCGGACGATCGGTGCTGGAAAAAGTGCACTCTATGTCTACCTAGTGCCTCCATTTGGGATCTTTAGCGGATGGCTTTTGCTCGATGAAAAACTTGGCGTCCCGCTGTTGATTTCCTTCATCCTCATCGTCGGCGGGGTTGCATTGGCTCAAAGCCACAAGGCTCCGGCCGAGGAAGCATCATGAAGTTCGGCCCCGTCGCCTACCTCATGGAGATTCGGGAAGTTGCGGTCATCGGTGCAGGAACCATGGGCGCAGGGATCGCTCAGGTGTGTGCTCAAGCAGGTTGGAAAACGAACCTTTTCGATGCTTTTCCCGAAGGACTCGAACGAGGCATGGCTCGCATTGATGCTTTTTGGGACAAGGGCATTGCTCGTGGCAAAACCACACCTGAACAAAAAGCAGAGTGGTCCGCTCGCCTGCATGCAGTAGGGGACATGGCAGAAGCTGTTAGCAGCGCTGACATGGTGATTGAAGCCGTGCCAGAAATCCCTGATTTGAAGCAGAGCATCTTTGCCGACCTCGATCGCTTAGCACCTGCACATGCCATCCTTGGCACCAACACGTCTTCACTTTCCATTGCTGACATCGCTGGCGCAACGAGCCGGCCCGAACAGGTCATTGGCATGCATTTCTTCAATCCCGTTCCAATCATGAAACTGCTTGAACTGGTGCGCCACGGTTCAACCAGCGACGCTACTGTGGCTGCTGCTGAAGCGGCAGGTGTTGCTATGGGCAAGACGACCATTTTGGTCAAGGATGTGCCTGGGTTTGCAACAAGCAGACTTGGTGTTGTGCTTGGCAACGAAGCGATTCGGATGCTCGCTGACGGCGTGGCGAGCGCTGAAGACATCGATACCGCGATGGTGCTTGGCTACAAGCATCCAATGGGCCCTCTCAAGTTGACCGACCTCGTTGGACTGGACGTTCGTCGAGACATTCTTCTTAACTTGCAACGCTCATTCAACGACGACCGATATGCGCCACACCCACTGCTCGAAGAAATGGTCGCAAAAGGCAACCTTGGACAGAAATCTGGTCAAGGCTTCTTTGAATGGTGACCTTCATAGGAACTAAATCAACGGAATGCTTAGCCACTGCATGGCCGGAAGCGAATTGACAATGATGTATGCAATAGGGGGGGGCTTCCTTCTCTTGACGATCATTTTACTGATTGTTCTTCTGCTCATCATGAAAAAAGTGTCCGACTTGGAGGATGCCAATGATGGCGTTCTCAGCAAATTGAACATTTCTCAAAAGAAGGGTGAAGCGGGGGAACAACTCGTTGCTTCAGTCACCAGCGACCTCATTGACGCTGGCATCTTAGAACAAGATGTATCGCTTGCTGACAAAAAAAGCATGGACTTTGCATCTGTGATTGGCACCACTGATGACGGGGGCATCATTTACCTCCCAATCGACAGTAAAGTCAACAAGCAGCCAACGGCCGTGCTCAATGAAATCAAGAAATACATCGGTCGGTCATACGCTGATGGAACCAAAACAACACCCTTTGCGATCATTGCTTATCCCGACGACGAGGAGGCGAAGTACCGTAAGAAGCGAGCCGATGCAAAGAAAGAATCAGTGTTTTTCGTTCGATTGAGCACCCTTTCGCCATATTTGTTGTTCATTCGATGGTACAATGATAACATCGCACCGTTACAATCCGCCAATTCGAAAATAGCTGAAGCCTTGATCGTGTTCAGAAATCATCATGCGATGGTCGAAAAGCAGGCCTATGAAGTCGACCAAAAGTTGAAGAAATTGATTGAGACCATCAAATTCGCACCAGTTGGAGAAAATCTACGCCACGCATTACAGCTTGCAGGCATTGATGCAGAAACCACTGGGGAAAGTGAAGAAGCGACTCCAGCAGCGGCATCTGGTCCGGATGCGGCGTATGTGATCGGCGACGAAGCCCTCGTTTCAAAAATGAAATTGACCGGGTTTGGGCCTGCAAAAAGAGCTCCACTCATCGAGGCTGGTTATGCCACAATTGGAGAAGCAAGGCGAATGTCGCTGTTCGACCTCACTGCATTGGGTCTTGGAACTTCAGTTGCTGAGAAGTTCCATGCTGCTATCCATGAACGTGTGGAAGAATGAAGTGAACAATCCATCATTGTTTAATTACTGTTGAGGATGTTTAGTTCTCATGTTTGTACTAAGAGGATATTGCGCAGAACGAGGACCATTGTGGCACGGTGAAAATGTAACATCAGACCATCAGATACCAACCGACCCGTGCCCGAGTTGCGGCCAAACCCAAACGTGTGATGTGCATTGGGAAGAACCTCGTCCCTTCGACGATAGAGATGTTGACCGTATTGCCTCAGAATACGGTCCCGATGGTGGATGCAATGTGTTTCCCGGCGGCGTA
>MDSV01151163.1_pt1 | contig 58885 bp, 52 predicted proteins | sample 810851 | NCBI WGS metagenome assembly MDSV01 (sample SAMN05326640, study PRJNA326480) | marine metagenome | isolation source: seawater | place: Atlantic Ocean: North East | collected 2012
ATGGTCATCATGGTCATCATGGTCATCATGGTCATCATGGTCATCATGGTCATCATGGTCATCATGGTCATCATGGTCATCATGAGCGTTATCTGCTGCAGGGAAAGTTAACTGATGAACAAGATATGCAACATCAATTTCTAGTTGAGATGCTTGAGTTTCATAACTCATCAAATTATTAATTACTCTCTCACCATCTAATAATCCACTACATAAATCATCAACTAATAACATTTCAAAATCAAGTGTTAATTCTCCAGAAGGCATTGTGTGGGTTTGGATTGCAGGTGGCATTCCCTCTTCGGATAACACTGAATCAACCCAAGGTTCAAGATTTAAACCATGATAAAAGAATATATCACTCTGTTTTAATCTAATTAAATCTTCTAATGAAGGCTCATAATCATGAACTGGGATATTTGATTGGCTCATCAATTCAACTGTAGCTGTTGAACCAACTACTGCTAAGACAAGTTGTTGAACATGGTAAGTTGAAACCATGATTGTTTTCCCCTCAAGAAGTCCTTTTAGTTCTTCCAAAGGATCAATTAAACTCTCATTTTGAGTTTGATTGGTTAAGTTGTCCGTTAATGTTTGATTGCCTGAGTCATCAGCAATATTATCTACTACATTAGCTATATTTTCTTCAGTAGCTGTACACCCTGCAAGACTTGAAAAAATCAAAATCAAACAAGTGATTATCGCCCTAGAATTAGTTTTCATGTTTGTCACCGCTTAATAATAAGTATTTAACAAATGTTATTAATTAATTGATTGGTTATTATTATTAATCATTACTTCTAGTGTATTCCATGAGCCGTGTAGTATCTTTTAGCACAGATAATGAATTTGCCGATAATCTAGATGACCTTGTTAAAAAATCAGGATATCAAAATAGAAGTCGCTTCATACGTGATGCTTCAATATATTTTGCAGATTTACAACAAAGAGGTCCATTAGAAGGTATGAAAGATGAAGAAGTAGTAGAAGGTATAATCATAGTCTATTATCAGCATGGAATTGAAAAAAAATTACTCAATATCAGACATTCTAATGGGCTTAAAGTCACCTCATATAACCATAGTTGTTTAGAACATAGCCATACCTGTGTAGATGCTATGCATGCATTTGGAACTGCCTTACAGTATCGAATGGTAATTGAAAAACTTCAAAATACTCCAAATGTGGATAAAGTTACTTTTGTTAGTGCACCTATGAGAGAAGAAGGATGCTGTTAGTTCATAGTAACTAAAAAGTCTCGTTGAATGAAAATTTGGGTTAGGTGATTAGCAATATCAATAAAAGCCTTCAAAATCAGCAACATTCATGTTCAACCACATCGAATGGAAGAAGCCCAACAAATGGCATCTAGGATTTTCTGCAAAGAACGCAACTATGAATGAAAGAATTATCACAATTCTTTTCTTTACTGGATTTACGGCCCTTTGTGCACAAATTGCATTTACAGTTCCTTGGACTCCTGTTCCTTACACATTCCAAACTTTTGCTGTATTGGCAACGGGCGTTTATTTGCGACGCAATGATGCTTTTACTTCTGGTTGCTTATACTTGCTATTAGGTGGAATTGGGGCGCCAGTATTTGCAGAAGGAGGGGATGCATTATTCTCAGAGGGGACTTTGATAGGATCTGGTGGCTACCTACTTGCATTCCCTTTTGCTTCAGCAATTGTGGCAGAGGGCCTTGACAGATCAAGAAAAAACGGAATTGCTGAAATTAAATCTCAATTAATTTGTTGGTGCATTGCTATGATTCCTGTATATATAATTGGGACATTATGGCTTGCAAGTTCATATGATGTAGAATTTACTCAAGCATATGAATGGGGAGTCGCACCTTTTTTGATTTGGGACGCATTTAAAATATTAATAATGGCAGGAATTACTATACAATATTGGTCATATTCAAATAAATAAAATTGTTAATTTATTCTTGCTCTGATTCTTTTTTAAACAAAGACGGGGCCCACCAATTCCATTTGCCCATTAAACGCATTGTTGAGGGTACAACCAATGCACGAACTAAGGTGGCATCAATAAAAATAGCAAGTGCTAAACCTAATCCTATTTGTTTGAGAATTACTATTGAAGATAAACCAAAAGCAGTGAAGACAACAACCATTATTGCTGCAGCACCTGTAATTAATCCTCCTGTCTTTTGTAGACCATTGGCAACTGCAAGCGTATTATCTCCAGTTCTCTCCCATTCTTCATGAATTCGAGATAGCATTAATACTTCATAATCCATAGATAATCCAAATACAATACAAAACATAATTACGGGATTTCCTGAATCTATTGATTGTGCTGTGAAATTTAGTAAATCTGAACCATATCCCCATTGAAATACCCAAACTAACATTCCAAATGAGGCTGAAATAGAAAGGATGTTCATCGCTATTGCCTTAATTGGAATTACAATAGATCTGACTTGTATGAAAATTAAAATGAGTGTTGCAATTAAAATAAATGCCAAAGCCCTAGGTAAATTATCTGAAATTGCCTTAAGATTATCTGCATTATATGCTGCAAACCCAGCAACAAGTAATTTTTCATCTGCTCCACTAAAATTAGAAATAAAAGTATCTCTATTTTCTCTTATTTCCTCAACAACCTCTCTAGAATTTACACTAGTTTGTACACCTTCTAGTTGTATAGACATCATTGTAGCATTCTCACCAATAAATGTCGTTCTTAAATTCTCACGATTTGCTATCTGTTCTGTAGATAAAAATTCATCAGGCGTAATCCAATACTGAATTACCTCCTCAACAGACATCAAAGGTGAAGGGAGTCCAATCCCTATTCCTCCACTTACTCTTGTGTCATTTAATAATTCTAAAAGGTAAGCATGTTGAACTCTAAGGTTCTCTTCTAAAAGTGGATCTGCTCCATTTGTTTCTATAACTATGAAAATCGAATTTGCTGCTTGATCTGGCCATTTTGCATCTATTAATTCCATTCCTTCTCTCGTATTTTCATCGGGAGGCAATGCCCTCCAGGAAGAAAGAGAAAATTCTGCATAAGCAAAAGGAAGCCCTGCTCCAATTAACAAAATAAGTGTCGGGATTAATACGGCCCAAGGACGATCCATAACGCGCTTAGCTATTGAAGCCCAAATCCCATCGTCTTTGGCGCTCATATCAAATGAAAAGGGTATCTTCCACTTGTTTACTCGATGTCCTAGAATTGCCATTACTCCTGGAAGGACAATTGTAGAATATAGCATTGCAATTGAAACTGCGATAGTCCCCCCAATCCCTAATGAAGGCAAGGAGGTGTTTGTGAAAAAGAGCATGCCCATTAATCCAATAGCAACTGTAATTCCTGAAAAAAATACGGCTTTACCAGCAGTAGCACAACTCATTGCAGTTGCAATTTTTACATCATGCCCCCTTTCCAATTCTTCTCTAAATCTATTTACTAAGAACAATGAATAATCTATTGAAACCCCTATCCCTATTAATGAAATAATATTCGTTGCATATACAGTTACATCAGTAATATTGGACAACCAAATAGTCATTCCAATTGCTGCCAAGACTGTACCAATTCCAATACCAAATGGAAGTAATGCTGCAAAAACAGACCCGAAAATTAAACCAAGTATAATTATAGTTAATGGGCCAGCTACTAATTCCGCTTTGATTAAATCACTTTTTATGAGATAGTCAAACTTCCAATCAACCGAAATACCATCTGTAATCCAACCACTAAAGTTTTCATCTACAACAATAGTTTCATGTAAATTATCCAAAATAGTCTTAGCTTCTTTTCTTTCTACAGTAAATGTGATCTCGTTAATAGCATAAAATCCTGTTTCGTCTTCAACAACATATTTTCCCCTATTAATGTCTTCAACATTCCAGGAATACAATACATTAACTTCAGGGTGATTTTCAAAGGATGCAAGCGCATCTTTAACTTCAAATTGCCAAGATAAATTACTATCATTATAGGTGGGATGATACACAATATACCTAAACGCCTTTCCACTTTCATTGCCATCTGGAGAAAACCTCTCTGAAATTAAACGTCCAGCATGTATAGATTCTACATCATCCTCACCAAAACCTTCTGCCCAATCGGCTCCGAGAGTCATTAAACCGGACATAAAAATACATGATACTAATCCAAGTACTACTATTAATTTTGAATTATCATGTATGAACAAACCCATTCGGAAAAATAGTCGTTTTTCCAAAGCCTTAGGGTCAGTTGAACCTTCCACAAACTATTCGGAAAAACTAACAGATATATACTCATTCATGTCTTGTCCAGTAGTCTTCTTCCAAGTCTATTTAAAGTTGCACCAAACTCATTTGCTAATTTGAAATCATGAGAGGTCCCCATCGATAAAACTGTATATTTAGGATATTTATTAAATATTAAATTCATTTGTTTAAACCAATGTTTCTTTTGTTCAATAGATGAATCCATCGGAGGGTGTACCATGAATCCATTACATTTTACCTCATGCATTTCAATTTTCTCAATTACACTTTCTATATTTTCTACTAGAATACCATTTCTATTTTCATGCCCTGAAATGTTTATTTGAATTAAAATCTCAATATCAGGGTATTTTTCTAACTTTGGCAATAAATCTGGACGATCAAATGATTGTATTATTTTTGCATGTCTACAAATTTTGCCAATATCTCTACTTCGAATATTTCCAATAAAATGCCATTCAATATCTTTTGGGAATTTCTCTGTTCTTCTAATCAATTCATTAATCCTGCTTTCTCCAAATTTCCGATACCCAGAATCATAAAAGTTCATAATATCTGTATCGTCCCAATATTTTGAAATTAAACATACATCTACTCCTGAAAAATCAAGATTTCTTAATAGATTGATTGAATTTTCATATGCCTCATTATCCAAATTAATCCCTCAATAATTCTAATTCCTTTAAGCGGTCTCTAAGATATGCTGCTTTTTCAAATTCTAATTCTGATGCTGCAATTTCCATTTCATTTCTAATACTATCTATTGTGGAAATTAGATCCTTATTTGAAACACTTCTTTGCTCAGTTTCCTGACTTGTACTAGCGAACTTTCCAGCCCCGAGTTTGTATTTCTCAATAACTCCTGGTTTGGATTTCCCTCCTCTTTTACCCACAAGTCTACGCGCTCCTTTCGCAGAACCCTTTACTGTGCTTGAAAGTAAATCTTGAGCATCTTCACCGAGTATAGGTAATGGCTTTTGTATTGTTTTTGGAGTTATCCCATTTTCTAAATTATTATTAGTTTGTCTCTCTCTTCTTTCAACTGTTTGTATAATTGCGGCTTTCATTGAGGGAGATACTTTATCTGCATACATCAAAACTCTCCCCTTTTCATTTCTAGATGCCCTTCCGATTGTTTGTAATAAACTTCTTTCATTACGTAAAAAACCTTGTTTATCTGCATCAAAAATAGCAACTAAGCCAACTTCAGGAATATCTAATCCCTCTCTTAAAAGATTTATTCCTACGATCACATCAATATTTCCATGCCTCAAATGCTTAATTATTTCTGTTCTTTCAAGTGTATCTATTTCACTATGCAAATAATGTGACTTTATTCCCATTCTTTGTAAATATTCTGATACTTCTTCTGCAAATTTAATCGTTAATACTGTAACCAATACTCGTTCACCTAAATTAATACAATTATTTATTTCTGACATCAAATCTTGGATTTGTCCTTCTGTTCCTCTCACCTCTATAGCAGGATCAAGTAATCCTGTTGGCCTTATTTCCATTCTAGCAATGCCATGGATGTCTTGTAAAATTTCAAACATGCTTCTTGCATCAGGTTCTTTCTTTTGAAGTTCGGGGAAATTTACGCCTCCTCCTCCTTTTGCATGCATCAAACTTCGAGGTACTTCTTGATTCGTTATTTCACAAATATGCCTTAATTCTCTTTCACCTGGAGTTGCTGAAACATAAAGCATATTGGGCACTAATTTCTGAAATTCGGAAATCTTCAATGGCCTATTGTCTGCTGCACTAGGAAGCCTAAATCCATGCTCAATTAAATTTAATTTCCTGCTTCTATCTCCAAAATACATGCCACCTACTTGAGGTAAAGTAACATGACTTTCGTCCATTATCACCAAAAACTTATCTTGATCTCCATGAAATTGTTTTGCACATGCAGCAAAAAAATCAAGTAAACAATACGGCCTATCTCCTTTTTCTCTACCGTCAAAATGTAATGAATAGTTTTCAACACCAGAACAATGCCCTATTTCTCTAAGCATTTCTAAATCATATTTTGTTCGCTGTTCTAGGCGTTGTGCCTCAACGTCAAGTCCAATAGTTCTAAAATTTTCAATCGAATCCTTAAGTTCCAATTCAATATTCTCTAATGCCCGTTCAAATCTTTCTGGGCTTGTCATGAAAAATTCTTTGGGATGAATCCATGCCTCCCCTAAATCTTCATAAATTTCCCAAGATACTGAATCACATAGAAAGATGCTTTCTACACCATCAAAGCCAAATTTAATCCTTAATGGGTCATCTCTACTTGGCATCCATATATCTAAAACTTCACCCCTCACTCTAAATTGCCCCCTTGCCAAATCTGTATTTGAACGAGTATATTGTAAATTTACTAATTCTTTAATTAAATCAATTACTTCAATTTCCTGACCAACAAAGACTCTACAATGATGTTTTAGAAATGTTTCGGGTGCATTTAATCCGTAAATACACGATACTGAACTTACTACAAGTACATCTGGTCTAGAAACTAAACTAGCTACTGTAGCAAAACGTTCTTGATCTATTCTTTCATTAATTGATAATTCCTTATCAATGTAAAGATCTCTTTGTGGTAAGTATGCTTCTGGTTGATAATAATCATAATGAGAAACAAAATATTCAACCGCATTATTAGGAAATAAGCCAGAGAATTCTTGGTGAAGTTGACGTGCTAAAGTCTTGTTATGACTCATCACTAATGTGGGGATATTTATGTGTTCAATTATTTGCGCCATAGCAAATGTTTTTCCGCTTCCTGTAACTCCAAGTAATATGCATCTTTCTTGATTATTTTTCAATTGCAAAATTAATTTTTCAATTGCTTTTTTCTGGTCACCTGCTGGCAATAAATCTGTTTCTAAAACAAAACATGATTCTTTTGGATCTAACTTAGTCCTAGATGCTCCTTCTAGTGCTTTAGATAAATCAAATGGGTCATTAGACAATTCATCACCTCAGGGTAAAAATAATCCCCCGTTGACATGAATTACGGCACCTGTAATATATGCGGAATCCTCACTGCAAAGAAAAGATACCACTCCTGCAATGTCTGAAGGTGTACCTATTCTTTTCAACGGCACTTCTGAGTTCCTTTGTTCTCTTTTTTCTTTAGAGTCTCCAGCTAGAATTGCTGTATCAACATAACCTGGTGCTATCACATTAACTCGTTTCCCGGACGGCCCTAGATCCTGTGCTAAACTTCTTGCCCACACATGTAATGCTGCCTTACTTGCGGAATAATCAGCACCATGCGGAGATCCTTTTATCCCTAGTTGGGAGCCTATTACTACCATTTTTGCTCCATCATTAAGTTGTTTTTTTAATGAATTCCAAACTCCAAATGCTCCAAAAAAGTTAATTTCCATTGTTCTTCTTAATTCCCCATCTGTAAGTTCACTAGCGGTTACGCGCTCATATGAACCATGATTTAAAATTAAAACATCAATGCCCTCTAAACACCAAGGATGTTCTGATAAAAGTAATATTTCAGAGGGATTACTACAATCTATTTTCAATGCTACCGCATCTACTCCTGTTGAGCGTATCATATCTACAGTTTCCTCTGCAGAAAAGCTATCTGAATTGTATGTAAGCAGAATCCTGTATCCTTCAGAAGCTAATCTGAGAGATATCCCTTTGCCTATTCCTCGCCCTCCTCCAGTAATTACTGCAAGTGGTGTTGTAGCATTCATGCTCTGCCCTCGTTTCGCAAGAATACTTCCCTCTATTGAACCCATGCATTATTCAACATTGGATTGATAAGACTGATTAATATTTGTCAATTCAATGGGAGAGGCAAATTGGGATGTTGTTGTGATTGGTGCAGGACCTGGAGGGGGTTCAGCAGCACTACATTGTGCAAGATTAGGTTTGCGAACATTAGTTTTAGAAGACCATGCTGAAATTGGCACTCCTGTACATTGTGGAGAATGTTTATCTGAAGTTGCTGTACAAAATTTAGATCTAGAACTTCCTGATGAAGTTATATCATTACATGTAAAAGGCATAAGAGTATTGTTTCCAAATGAGGTTGAAAAAAAATTAACAGAACCAGGTTATGTGTTAGAAAAACATCTTTTTGAAAGATGGTTAATAGATGAATCTGTAAAAGAAGGGGCTGTTTTCAAACATTCTCATAAAGTCAAAGGATTGAATAAAAAATTTAAATTGGAAAATCAATTTTCCAATTGGGAAATTGTAGGCGAAGGGGAACTATTCCCAATAACCACAAAGATGGTTATTGATGCAAGCGGCGTTGCAGGAATATCATCTAAATTACTCCAAAATTCAAATCAAATAGAAGTAATTGCAGGATTCCAATATGAAATGATAGAGGTAGAAAATGATGGTTATCTTGATTTTTATATTTGGCCAAAATACGCTCCCCATGGATATGTATGGATGATTCCCAAAAATAAGGGGCGGGCTAATGTGGGGCTTGTGACTACTGAGAAAAAAGGCGCGATAAAATTCCTTGATTCGTTTATTAGTGACACATATCTTCAAAATAATGAAAAAATAAATCCTCCTTGGAGAATGGAAGGCAAGAAAATAAAACCATTTGGAGGTACAATTCCAATTAGTGGTCCAAGGAATAACACAATAGATGATGGATTAATTATGATAGGAGATGCTGCAGGATTTACATCACCTCTTTTTGAAGGAGGATCTCATTTAGCAATGAAATCTGGAAAATATGCTGCTGAAGTTGCTAAAAAGTCGATTGAAAATGGAAAATATTCCAAAACAGATTTGAAAGTATATGAAAAATTATGGAAATCGGAATTCCCTCCATATCATAAAATCCTAAAAGGTAAAACAGCACTATACGACTTATCAGATGAAGAATTAGCTATAATGGCTTCATGCATGCCTGATGAAATGAATGGGATGTCAATATTCACAAAAATTGGGGTTGGACTTAAAATATTAATTAAAAAACCAAGCCTTATGAAGAAAAAAGCAATTTCTGTGCTTTTATCCTTTGGCTATAGCCGTGCTAAATATTATGGTTGGTAATCTAATGTTTCATTTAATCCTCCCAATTGCCGTTTTCTGCACGGTTGTAAAAATTTTAAATTTGGAAACATACATTAAAAGCACTCTTTTACAGCGAATTTCTAGAATTATTAACTGCATCATTCCAGTCATTCCATTTGTTTCACTATGTTATTTATTTATTATTAATGATGAAAATTATCTTTATGTGGCAACACATGGTTCAGAAGATTTACCACTTAGGTTTCGAATTAGTGCTGTTTGGGCTGCAAGAGAAGGGCCATTGTTATTGTGGGTTGCCTGTTGTTCTGTAATTTCAATAATGAATGAATTATTTCCCAAAAACACGAAGTATTGGAACTTAAGTTCGAAAATGCTTGATGGATTTATTCTATGTTTACTACTTATTGCAATTTCATTAGATCCTTTTAGATTAACTCCAGAACATACATTAATTATTTCAGCAGGGCTTAATCCCTTATTACAAACTAATTTGATGGTCATACATCCACCTCTAATATTTGCATTTTACTCATCTTGTGTATGGGTTGGCTGTATTACAATATCTTACATGTTCAAAGAATATAATTCTTGGAATTCGTCTGAATTCCTAGATGACCTAAGGCTTCCTGCCACAATCTCGTTTGGATTAGGTTCATTGGGCATCGGATTGGGTGGTTTTTGGGCATATACCGTACTAGATTGGGGAGGATATTGGGCATGGGATCCAGTAGAAACTGCATCACTATTACCTTGGATTTCTATAATGGTATTATTACATTTAAGATTGAGGAAAAATCATATTTCAAAAGAATGGCTAATTCTAGGAGGTTTGAGTCCCGTCTGGTTTTCTTTATTGGCAACCTTAGTTACCCGTGCAGGAGGAGTATGGGCAGGTAGTGTACATTCATTTGTTGTTGATTCAGATACTCTTGGCGATACTAATGTATGGGAACGAATCTTAATTTTGAAAGCAGACGACATTGCAGGTATTGAAATTATGACCTATCTGTTAATTCTTACAACACTTTTTGGTACTTACGCTGGGAGTGTTTTGAATCAAAAATTAACTAAGAAATATGAAAAGTTGAACAATTATGAATTGGTGTCGCTGAGCTTATTTTTAGTTCCATTAGGTGGTCTTTTCCTTGTATTTTTTGGATTCTTTGGGACCGACATCTGGGACAAGATTCCAATTGTAATCCCACTAGTTCTTTGTGGAATTTTACCAGTAATATTATCTATGCCACAAAGGCTTATTTCTCAATTATTCGATAGGAAAATTCTTCTTAAAAGTGATAATCCATTAAGGATTCTAATGCTTTCTGGCATTATTTTCCTAGTTTTTTGGATTGGCGACATTATTCTTGGAAGTATATTAATCGCATGTGTCTTATTTTCAATAGTCAGCAATAATTTAGAAGATAGTTGGCCATGGATTATCAGTGCAATAATAATATTATTATTTAGTTCATGGTCAAACCTAATCGAAGTATATGAAGCAGGTATTGGAATACTATTGCTTTCTATTCCATGGGTCATAATGAACCAAGAGGAAGAGGAAAATAATCCATTGAAATTAAATTCAATTATTTATTGGAGTCCAATTCTTATTTCTTCTGGGTATTTACTCCTTACATGGATTATACTACTAAGTAGCATCGATGGCCCTAGATTTGAAGCGCATGAGTTATTTGGGGCACCGCTATTGTTATTGGTTTTGTCTAGTTTAACTGCTTATGGTCTAAAAAATAAAATGGAAAATAACGTCTTAATTGCATTAATCATTGGAGTTTCTATAATCTCACTTATTTTTGCGTGGCTACTTGGGGACAAATTACCAAGTGATGCAGGCAATAGTTTAGGAGGACCAATTATTCGAGGACACATAGTATGGTTACTAATGCCAATGGCATTAATGGCGATTCCTGCACTCATGTCAATAATTTATTCAGGAATAAAAAACATGCCAAAAAGAAATAATAAAACCAACACGATAAGAACTATTGGAGCACATATCATTCATGTTGGAATTGTATTGTTAATTATAGGTCATCTTTTCGCTACTACGTCTATTGACAGAGGCGATTTAAGTCATCAAGTAACTTTGGTTAGAGATCAACCAACAACATATGGTTCTTTTGAATACACTTTTGAGGATGTTGTAATTCTCAAAAGTACAGATTCAGAATTTCAAGAAAGATTCGACGTAGGTGATGGATATATAGGTACTAAAATAAGTATTAGTGACGGAAGTAGTGCAACTGAAATTGAGCCTGGAGTACTTCGTTTCGATATGCCTTTTGAAACATTTCCCCGAAGTGAGGTTGATAGGGCTGTAAAATTACATGGGGATATTGTTGTAATATTTGATTTAAGCCAATCTCAAGCTATGGAAAATATGCAAAATGGGGAATTAGATGATTTAAAACAGATAAGAGTGACGATTTATGACCTTCCAGGTAGCCATTTTGTATGGGGGGGATGGGCTTTAACTTTGATTGGTTCGGTACTACTTATATGGATTAGTTCAAGATTGAATGACCCGCTTCACTCATAAAGGGGAATTAGGTCGGCGGGCTGTCAACCAAGTGGTGTATTACATGGAAGAAGGAACAATAGTAAAAATTGACTATGATTTATATAATGCTGAAAATGATGCATTGATTGAAACTACTCGTGAAGAAACAGCAAAAGAAAATGACCTCCATAAAGAGGGACAAAAATATATTCCAATGACGATTGTTGTTGGTGCGGGTCAATTAATAGAAGGATTTGAAGAAAGTTTACTAGATGCTAAAGCAAACAAAGATATTGAATTAGAAATATCCCCAGAAAAAGCATATGGGGAAAGAAAAAGTGAGGACGTTGAAACATACGGCATGGAAAAAATGATGCGTTTTGTTAGAGATCCAGAGTCCCTTGCAATTGGTTCAAGTGTTGAAATAAATGGAAGAACTGGTATTCTGAAATATGTTGCTGCTGGAAGAGCAAGAGTAGATTATAATCATCCATTAGCTGGTCAGACTTTAAAATATAATTACAAAATCGTTGAAGTAATCAAAGGTAAAAATGATAAAGCAAATGCAATATTAGAAAGTCAAACTGGACACAAAGGATTTGGAGTAAAATTCAAAGGAAACGACCTCACTGTAGAACTACCCCAAGAAATGCTATATGATCCAAATGCCTCTATGCTAAAATTTAGAGTTGTAGGTTCTCTTAGAGACGGGGTAGGTGCAGAAAAAGTCACCTTTACAGAAGTTCATGAACCTCGCACAATTTCTGAAGAAGAGGAATGAAAATTCCCAGATTAAAGGGATTGATTCTATGAATTTTAAAAGTACCTTTAAATTATCAAAATTTAATACTTTTGAATTAAGTGCAATTTTCTTTCTATTTCTCTCAATAATTGTCCTAGGTTTAGGAAGTATTTTATTTACAGAAACAATTTGGGAAGGTTTCGTATATCCCAATGTATGGGAACCTGTAATTGGTGATGCCACCGAGGGAGATTCCTCCTATAACGCTCAAAATACTGCACTTTTTGCCATATTATTGTTTACTTTTGTCATTGCATTATCTGGAATTTTCAGAGTTTATGATTTGCCTGCAAGAGCAGATACAATTCTTTCATTGTTACCTTGGGTAATTCTAGCAGCAGCGATTCGAGTTTTAGAAGATGCTGAATTTTTCATTGAAGGTACTGATAAATTGTTTATCTCTCCAATAATTCATTTTCATTTAGCTATATGGTTAATTACCGCAGGAATTATTGGTTACCTAGTTACAAAAAACCTACAACAAATCAATGATGATGAAATTTTCAATAATATGATAAATAGAATTAGATATTCTACATCATTTATGTTTTTATTATTTTATTTAATCATCTTTGAACCATCACTAGAACAGCATGGAGACCTTTCATGGTTTTCAATTCCAATAACTGTAATCCTATCCCTGAGTGTTGCTTGGTTATCTCCTGCTGTTCCAAGTTTATCTTGGTCACCTCTTGAAAGAATGCTATTCTCTACTGGAACTACATTTTGTGTTCTAACTTTTGGTTTTTGGTTACAATTTTTTATTGAACCTTGGGGAAGTTATAGTTCTCAGGAATTTTGGCCAATTATTGTATCTTTAGGAATTCCGTTTTTGGTAATTGTATTGTTATATAAATATGGAATTAATGCTCAGATTGAATTGGAAAATAGAGGATTGGATCCTGGTGTTCTCGGAAATGAATGGACTGCTAAGGAATGGGAAGAACATAAAAGCCCAGAAAAAGATGAAATCGAAGGACTAATGAGTAAAGCAATGATTGCTTCACCACTTACCCTTACATTCACATTTGGACAATTATGTGATGGTTTAGCAACATGGATAGGTGTTGATTTTGGGAATTACAAAGAAAAACATGTTCTAGGATCTAAAATTATGGAATTTGGATCTACAATTATTGACGGAGAGGGTGCCTGGTTATTTTTAGTTGTTAAAATAATATTAACTGCTTTGTTAATTTTTGTATTCTCAAAGACTAGAATAGAATCTAACCAAAAACACATGAGGTTATTGATTGTTTTAGCGTTGCTAGCTGTTGGGCTTGCACCAGGACTTCGTAATCTCGGTAGGAATGTTCTTGGCGTCTGATGTGCAATATTCGACTATTTTTTGCGTTGATTTGAAGGGCTGAACCTCGTCTGGCGTACTGGGGTAAAGATGCAACGTCTACACTCGGGTATTAATGCGGGCGATTCTGCCTATTCAAAATATTATAATTTTAATCTGAAATTAGTTGAAGAATTAGAAGATAAATTATCAAAATCAAGACAAGGCGGTGGTGGAAAATATGAAGAAAGGCATCGTAGCAGAAATAAAATGTTAGCAAGAGAAAGAATTGAAAAAATAATTGATTCTGGAACCGCATTTTTAGAATTATCCACATTAGCTGCTAATAATCTATATGACAAGAAAGCGCATAGTGCTGGCATTGTTACTGGAATAGGCATGGTACACGGAAGACATTGTATGTTTGTAGCGAATGATGCAACAATAAAAGGTGGTTCATATTACCCTATGACTGTAAAAAAGCATATTAGAGCTCAAACAATTGCTGAACAAAATAATCTTCCATGTATTTATTTGGTTGATTCTGGTGGTGCTTTTTTACCAATGCAAGACGATGTTTTTCCAGATAAAGAACACTTTGGGAGGATTTTCTTTAATCAAGCACGAATGAGTGGGAAAGATATTCCTCAGATTGCAGCGGTACTTGGTTCATGCACTGCAGGTGGTGCTTATGTTCCTGCAATGTCTGATGAAAGCGTAATTGTAAAAGGGAACGGCACTATATTCTTAGCTGGCCCTCCTTTAGTTAAAGCAGCAACAGGAGAAGTTGTTACTGCAGAAGCACTTGGTGGAGCAAAAGTACATACCGAAAAATCTGGTGTTGCTGATCATTTTGCAGAAAATGAAGAAGAAGCATTGGAAATAATAAGAGACATTGTAGAAAATTTACCTGCGTCAAAAAGATTGGAATTAGACATAAAAAACACAGAAGAACCTGCATATGAAACTGATTCAATTTTGGGAATTATCCCTGACGATAATAGAATACCTTATGATGTTCACGAAGTAATTGCAAGAATTGTTGATGGCTCAAGATTTCATGAGTTCAAAGAACGTTATGGAACTACCTTAGTTTGTGGATTTGCAAGAATACATGGGTTCCCTGTTGGAATTATTGCAAATAATGGTGTCCTTTTTTCTGAGTCCGCACTAAAGGGTGCTCATTTTGTAGAATTATGTGGTCAACGTAAAATTCCACTTATTTTCCTTCAAAATATTACAGGATTCATGGTAGGAGAAGCATATGAATCGGGAGGAATTGCAAAAGATGGTGCAAAATTAGTTACTGCTGTTTCTTGTGTTCCTGTTCCAAAATTTACAATAATCATCGGAGGAAGTCATGGTGCTGGGAATTATGGGATGTGTGGTAGAGCATATGATCCTAGATTCCTATTTATGTGGCCAAATGCAAGAATTTCTGTAATGGGTGGCCCTCAAGCCGCTGGAGTTTTGAGTACTGTAAAATCTGATCAACTTCAAAGAGAAGGCAAGGCTATTCTTTCTGATTCTGAATTAGAAGATTTCCAGGCACCAATTTTAGAAAAATATGAAACTGAGGGTTCTCCCTACTATTCAACTGCAAGGTTATGGGATGATGGAATAATAGATCCTCGTCAAACTAGAGATGTTTTAGGACTTGCTATTAGTTCTAGTTTGAATAGTAAACAAAGTAATGAAAAATATGGAATATTTAGAATGTGATTAAAATGAAACTAATTGAAACAATACCACAATGTAACTTGTTAGAAGTTAATTTAAACAAATGTATTTTAGAGATTTCATTAAATCGTATTGATGTATTTAATGCTTTAAATCCAGAATTAATTCAAGAATTAATCAATATTTTTTCATGGGCTGCAAATAATTCTGCAGCAACTGCAAATTCACTTATTTCTGATTCTGGTGAAATTTTACCAAGAGTTATAATTTTGAAAGGAAATGGCAAACATTTCTGTGCTGGTGCAGATATTAATTGGATGAAGAATAGTGGAGAATATACATTAGAAGAAAATCAAAAAGATGCCAAAAAATTAGATGAATTATTTTATGGGATTTGGTCAAATCCATGTTTTACGATTGGATTAATCAAAGGTGTCGCATTGGGCGGCGGCGCAGGGTTAGTTGCTTGTCTGGACCATGTGATTGCAATGGATGGTTCTAAAATCGCCATGAGCGAAATAAAATTAGGAATTTTGCCTGCAGTAATTGGGCCTTATGTGTATAGAAGATTGGGTAGTGCTCAATTTCGAAGACTTGCCATGTTAGGTTCAAGAATTAATACTGATGAAGCATTAAGGATTGGGTTTATTGATGAAATTGCAAAAGATGAGGCAGACTTATCAATAAATTGTAATAAAATTATTTCACAAATACTTACAAGCGCTCCATCTGCTATTGAACAAGCAAAGTTCCTATGCAAAACCTTTGATGATTGGAATGAAAATATGAAGGAACTAAGGGATTACACATTAAAAACAACAAGCGTAATGCGTGGTGGAAAAGAAGGGCAAGAAGGGCTTGGAGCATTTATTGAAAGGCGAGATCCTAAATGGCATGTAAATAATGAGGAATAATAATGCTAGCACCTGAATGGATGAAGAATGCAAAGTTTCCATTCGGTTGTGTTCTTATTGCAAATAGAGGAGAGGTTGCTTGTAGGATTGCCAAAGCATGTAAAGAGCTTGGATTAAGCGCAGTAGCCATTTACACCTCAAGCGATGAAAATTCACCATTACTAGATTTGTGTGATCAAAATTATTTTCTGGAGGGTCAAACATTACATGAAACATTCCTAAATATCGAAGCGATAATTACTGCTGCAAAAGCAACTGGTGCTCAAGCTATTCATCCAGGATTTGGTTTCCTCTCTGAATCAGCAGAGTTTGCTAAAGAAGTAATTGATGCTGGGCTCATATGGATTGGTCCATCTCCAGAATCAATTGAAATCATGGGAGATAAAATGTCTGCCAGAGAGAAAATGAAAAGTGTTGGAGTACCACTAGTTCCTGGGCATGAAGTCTATTCTACAGGAATAAAGGAAATTCATGATGAATTAATTGAAGTTAGTCCAAAGTTAGGTTTTCCATTATTACTCAAAGCCAGTGCAGGAGGGGGAGGGAAGGGTATGCGAGTAGTTAACCGCCCTAGTGAAATGGCTGAGGCAATAGGTGCAGCGCAGAGAGAAGCACAAACTGCTTTTGGTGATGGCAGAATATATGTTGAAAAACTACTGACTAAATGCAAACACATTGAAATTCAAATACTGGCAGATGGATATGGAAATATAATTCATTTGGGTGAACGTGAATGTAGTTTACAAAGAAGGCACCAAAAAGTGATTGAAGAATGTCCATCTCCAGTAATGGAACCTAGATTAAGAAATCTTATGGGGGCTGCAGGAATTGCTGCTGCAGCTGCTGTTACATACATGGGAGCAGGCACTGTAGAATTTTTATTAGATGGAGACAAATTCTACTTTTTGGAAATGAATACTAGATTGCAAGTAGAACATCCAGTAACTGAATTTGTTACTGGAATCGATATTGTCCATCAACAATTTAGAATTGCGGCAGGTTTACCTTTAGGAATTGAACAAAAAGAAATAACCATGAAAGGACATAGTATTGAATCAAGAGTTTATGCTGAAGATCCATCATCTGGATTTTTACCTTCTGCTGGCCCTTTACTCAGATTAAAAATGCCTCAAGGACCAGGAATAAGAGTAGATTCTGGAGTCATTGAAGGAAATACAATAGATACAAATTTTGATCCAATGATTGCTAAAATAATAGTACATGCAAATAACAGAGAAACTGCAATAATGAGGATGAAAAATGCATTAAAAGAAACTGTATTGCTAGGATTACAAACGAATATTGAATTTTTACATGCTTTACTTTGTGATGACGATGTAATAAATGGAGATACAGATACAAACTTAATTGAAACAAAGTGGCCAAACGGCTGGAATCCTCCTGAAGACCCTGAACTTTTTGCATTGGGGGCAATCGCATGTACTATTTATGAAGAAAATGGCCTCTCTTCTCCACTTCACTCAAATAATAATCAAAAAATAACTAATGATCCTTTTCTGAAATTGAATAATAAATTCCCATAGGTGTTATCATGAAAATAATAGACTCAAATAATGAAAAATGGGATATTTCACTACAAAATATCAATCAATTACAATCTATTAAGAACATAAATCTAAATGATGAAGAATTTATATTCCCTGAAACAGAATTTGCAATAAAAAAGAATACGGTGAAAATATCTCAAGGCGGTCAAATAATAATTGCTAATGTTGTGAAAAATAAAGATACTTGGTGGGTTCACATCAATGGTAAAGTCCTCACATTTACTTCTGCAGATAGTAGGAAAGCAGGTACCAAAATAACTCAAGGTTCCTTACAAGCGCCAATGCCTGGAACCATACTAGATGTCCAAGTTTCAGTTGGTCAAACAATTGAAACTGGACAAAGTTTGTTAGTAATGGAAGCAATGAAAATGGAACACAAAATTACAGCCCCATTTAGCGGAACTGTGGAAAAAATCAATTGTAAGAAAGATCAAAAAGTTGATCGTGGCTTTGTATTAATAGAATTAAAACAAAATTAATCTATTCTAATTTCTAATTCTATCCATACAGGCCAATGATCTGAAATTGAAGATGATGAAAAAGTATTATCAACACCCCAAGTTCCATTAAAATTACTTTTCAAACCTCCAGTTAATACCATTCGATCATATGTACAATTAGAACCTGCAAGATTAGTATCTGCTTCATTTGGTATTGCCCAAAGAAATTCTTCCGAACCTATTTCTAAATCAATAATATCTTCCTCATCAAAGTAACTACAATCAGCATTATAATCTCCAACAATCATTACATCTTGATCTTCATAATATTCTGTTGACCAATTAAATACATCAATTAATGCTGATATTTCTTCTTCTGCGGCAGCTGGTTTAGTGTGAATAACCCCTAAAACAAAATCTAACGTTGTATTCTTAACTGATAAATGTGCTAAAAATGGTTCTCTTTGAAAAGAATCATTAACAGAATCGTTATACAAGGTACCATTATCTATTACTGAAATTAATTCAGGATTATACAAAATTGCATATTGTTCTTGACTACTTTTATCATCATCTTGACTTCCAGACCTTTCTGATAATAACATCTGATATTGTGTTGTTGTATTATTATTTAACAATTCTAAAAATTCATATGGGACTTCTTGATTAATATCCTTAATTTCTTGTATTGCAATAATATCATATTTTGAAACAATTTCAACAAGTGATGCCATCACTGTATCATTTGAAGCCTTCGTTTTACCAAAAATCTTGATGTTAAATGATGCTATGCTTATGTTTGTTGTATTATATTGTTCATCTGAAATAGTATTATCTTTGAATCTAAGTTCTGTGCAACCTGGTAAAATAAACATTGAAAAAATTAACATCAATGAAATCTGAACTGTGAGCTTTTTCATAGTTACCCTATACAACCCGCAGCCATAAGGGATATTCCAATTTAACTCAAAAAATATGTATTTAAATTAAGTTTAATCAACATAAAGGTCCCACGGTTTTGTACCTCTTTTTCTAAATGCTGATTTTAACATTGAAGTTACAATTAACCAAGCGAATCCAAATAATCGTTTGGCGCTTCGAATTGGGTGTAAAAGATACCAAAGTGGATTTTTCCATCCTTGAAATGGATATTTGAGTTGTAAAATAATGCCTTCTGGAACTTTTTCATTTACTCCGTATCTAATTGGTCTTCTGTCTTTAGGCATGAAATAAGTTCCAAATATCTGATCCCAAAGTGGTAAGAATGTAGAATAATTTGTCCAAATTGCATCTTTTTCATTTGTATGATGCCAATGATGAAATTCTGGAGTAATTATTATCCGATGTAATAGTTTAAGATTCCAACGCACGTTTGCATGAAGGAAAAGTCCAAGTATAATTTGAGCTGCTGCCAATGCACCAGTTATTTCCAAACTAAATCCTGCTGTAATTAAAAATATGAATGCTGGTGCTAATATTGTACCATCTAAAGGATGTGCTCGAAATCCACTTGCCCAATCAAGATGCTCTGTTGAATGATGAATCGCATGAAATTTCCACAATACAGGAATTTCATGATAAAATCGATGTGTCCAATAAACTAAAAAATCAAATAAAAAAAATCCAATAATTGGAATATATTGACTAGGTATCATTGCTACGTATGGTTTAAGCAAAAGGCCTGGTATCCATGCTAAACTAACTATCGCAACAAATATTGTTACTGCTCCAGTAATTAACCCTAAAAGAGGAGCTGCAAGGGCATAACCCAAATCTGTATCTAAGTGAGGCCTCCGAATTTTTTGTCCTTTATGGCGAGGGAAAAGTTTCTCAAAAGGAACTACCAAAACAAACAAGAGAAGGATGATGAATATACCTTCTGTAGAAATGTAAAGTGCACCCGCAATTAATGCTAAAGACATTAACCGCAATAACATGGAAATAAAACGACCTTTTGTCGAAATCACTTCTTCCATAAATCTTAATTCATACATTTACATTTAATGTTATTTGGTTTTTGAATCAATAGAGTTCATAATAATTAAAAAGAAAATAATGTCGTTTGTCGAGTGCCACTAAGCAATTCGCTTTCACTCCAACCAAATGCTTCTGTAATCCTACCTAGCGCCTTAGCTAAACGTTTTGAATAATAATCAGCATCATAATTTAGAACTGGTTCGCCTCCATCTTCAACTAACCAAGGCTCTACTTCTTGGGTACTTCCTGAAGTCTTAGTGACAACATATGCTACTTTCATTCCAGATGTAAATTCAAGCCCAAGTTTTATTCGTTCTTTGGCGGCTTTAACAAAAGGTAAACCATCTGGATTAGAATATACATCATTGAAATCTACTGTTCCATCTTTGAGTACCTTGCCTTTACATGATCGGCTTATTACTAAATCTTCAACATCGGCATGTCCTCTCTTAACTTCTTTAATTAAATCAATAACTTCCTTAATTGCCGATTCTTGATTGCCATCTAAGATGTATTCAAACATTGAAGTCATTGTATTTGTTAACAATGTAAATGAATCTGACCTCCTTGTTTCATAACCTCTTATAATCATCTCTTCTTTTGGCCAAATCATTCTTCCAACGTAACGCTTCTTTGCTCCATGTGAAAAAAATGCAGATAATCCTGTTTCAAATTCTAATTCTGCTGCATCTTCCGTAAATCTTTCGGCTAATTCATGTCCAAATCGAATTAATTCTTCTTTAGCATCATCAAATACTTTAGCTTCAGATTCTATTTCAGAACGTTTTGTTGGAACATTATTATTCATGGGCACACTAACAAAAATTGAATCTGTATCAGAATATACCACATTTTGATTTTCTTCCTCTAATTGGCGTATGATTTCCGTAATATTATATCGAGCCCATGCTGTAATTGAAGACCCTATGTTTTTATGAGTAAAACGATAAAATACTGATGCAAATACTCCATAAAAAGAATTCATTAAAATTTTAACAGCATATTGCATTCCATCATGAAACCTTTTTTTAGGCTTATTTCCGTCTTTCTCTGCTTTCTTCATTTCATTTTTATGAAAGTCTCTTTGAGACATTAAGTCCATAAGTAATTTTGGAACTAATCCTTCTCTCTGATTTTTGTGCAGATATTTTACCCCATCTGGTGATTCATGACATGGCAATTGACTGTTTATATCTTCAATCATTGTAGTTCTACAAATATTATTGTTAATCATTATCGAGGGATACATTGATTTGAAATCAAGTACTGCTACCCACGGGAAAACACCTGGTTCAACTTCATGAACATACCCTCCTGCAATTTGATCAGATCTATCATAACGTTTTGTCATTGGTACTGCAACATTACTCCTGTCTGCTAAACGTATTACTAAGCTATCAATCCAATTACTTGTGGTACCATTAATTACAATATCAAGAGATGTTTTAGAAACTGCTGCCAAGGACTCTTTACCGGGTATTATTTTTAATTCATCTAATATTTCCCAAGGAAGTAAAGCATCTCTTTTACAATATTCTAGTACTTCTTCAGGTCTATTCTTCCACTCCTCATCCATTTTACTCGCATCAATTTCTAATTTACGTAAATCCTCTCTTTCTGGAAATAATAATTGACTAACATATGACAATGTTTCTCTTTTGGGCCTAAGCATCATTCTTGCCTGCCACCAAGCATCAACAAAACAACGTCCAATAATTTCCCATTTTTTGGAATTAAATTTCTTTTTTGGGACCATGTCACTAGGTATTTTATTAGGTGCTCTTGACCAACCGAATAACTCTTCACGACTTTTCTTATCTTCTTTTCTTGTAAGATAGTTTAATCTTTCTTCTAAACGAGGTATGTCGAAATTATCAATATTGTATCCCGTTATAATATCTGGGTCTTTGCTTCTAATCAAATCAGTCATTCCTTTCATTATTTCTTTTTCAGTACCAATAAATGTGTAATCTTCAGGTTGTTTTTTTCTTTGGCCTGAAGTATCTAATTGATCAATGATCACTGCCGCACATAAAATACTATTATCTGCGATACTAGTTTCCAAATCAAATGATGCTATGACAAAAGGCGCTTGAAATGCTTCAATATTTTTTAAATTATTAATGTCTGTTTTTGCATAAATATCTACTGGAAATTTATGATCCTCATTAACTTCACAATTAACAGAAATATGAGTTCCTAAATCTAAATCCAAAAATAACCTCCTTTCGTGATTAAAATCGGCATTATAAAATTTCCAATCATCTCTATTTTCTTCCCGAAATAATTTTCGATCCTTATGTTGTGAACCTTTCATAATCACTTTCCACATTTTTTTGTTGCCAGATTCTGTCCATTTATCGCCTAATTCAAGTAATTCTACAACATCATCTCTTTTTCTTAATTCTTCTAATCTTTGATATATGTCTGAGGGTGTTTCTATTCCCTTGTATGTAACTTCGACATACGGCTTTAATCCCTCTATTTGTAAAAAAATAGATTCACCAGTTTTACATCTACCCCATAATTCAATGTTAGAATCTGTAGACCTAGTCGAGATGACAGCAAGGTCGTACTGGCTAGAATACTCTGACACAAGCAGAAGAAAATGACTAAGGAACTTTAATTCTTGCACTTGTTTTTTAATATTAGTAGGGGAATAGTTGAAAACTGTATTTCATTAGGTCTGACAGTTGGGAGTGAATTTAGTTCTAATTCTGACTGGCGGAAGTGGTGAAAATGAGTGAAATAGATTGGGATTCTTTAACATTTTCACTAACCAAAACTGATTGGATGTATATGGTGAAATGTAAATTAGGTGATGCATGGACTCCTGGTAAAATAATGCCTTATGGTCCTTTTGAAATAGATCCTGCTGCTGGAGTTTTAAATTATGGACAAGGTATTTTTGAAGGTATGAAGGCACATAAAACCGTCAAAGACCGTGTGGTTATATTTAGAACAGAACAAAACGCTAGAAGATTTCAATCTGGAGCAGACCGCCTTGGAATGCCTCCTGTGCCAGAATCTATTTTCTTAGATGCTGTGGAACAAGTTGTAGCAGCGAATAAAAAATGGGTTCCTCCGTCTGGGAAGGGTGCACTATATGTTAGGCCATTACTAATTGGAACTGGTCCTATAATGGGAGTTGCTCCCGCTCCGGAATATACATTCCTTGTTTATGTGACTCCTGTTGGTCCTTATTTCAAAGGTGGATTGAGTTGTATTGATTTGATTATTACTGATGAATATCATCGTGCTGCCCCTGGAGGTTCGGGTGGAGTAAAGGCAATTGGAAATTATGCCCCTGGAATGATGCCATCTAAAAACGCCAAGAAGAATGGGTTTGCTGAAGTGATTTATCTAGATGCTGAAGATCATAAATATATCGAAGAAGTTGGCGCAGCAAATTTCTTTTGTGTTAAAGATAATATTCTTTACTCCCCAGAATTAACAGGTACAATCCTTCCTGGAATCACAAGAGATTCAGTTATACAATTAGCAAGAAATCAAGGGTATGAAGTAATCGAAGAAAAAGTTTCGGCAGAATTTGCTATGGATGCAGATGAAGCATTTTGCTGTGGAACTGCTGCTGTAATATCTCCAATAGGTTCTATTACACATGGAGATAAAAAGAAAACATATTCTAATGGAGATATTGGGCCTCTAACTCAACAATTGTACAATTTATTGTCTGGAATACATAGTGAAGAAGTAGAAGATCAATTCGGATGGCTTCATGAAGTTAATTTAGATTTAAATCTAAATTTAGAATAATTAATATTTCTTCTTTTTAGCTCTTTTAGCTGCTAATGCTCTACGTGCGGCATTTTGTGCTGCTTTATTTTGTTTGAATTGGGAACGTGCTCTTTTATCTCCAACTTTGGGGCCTTTCTTTCGTTCTGCTCTTTCTTGTTCAACTTGTTTAGAATAACTTTCTTTCCAAACTCCACCAATAATTTGCATCATTTCTTCTTTATTTCCTGTTCCAAGTACTTTAGATGCTGCACTAAGTGATATCCAAAGTCTTCCTTCTTTCAAATTCGGACGTTTTGGATGGCTAATCCCTTCCTCTCTTTTCATTTTAGTAATTCCTACTTTTCTAGCAGCCCAAAGTAAGCCCTCAAGATCTGGGTTTGGAACCGAAGAATCTACTGGTACTCTACGACCTGCAGTCCTAGTTGATTTAGAATTAAAATAACCAGGCCAAAGAGCGACTTTGTCAGAATTATGTTCCATCTATATCCCCTTCAAATAAAGTGAATATCTCAAGATATTTAGGATTAATTACTCTTTAATCAGAGTACCGTTAATCACACCATCTTGTCCAGGCCTACTACTTATCCTAACTTTTCCAAGTTCTGTTTCAACAACAGCACCTTTAGTAAGTATATTTCTTCTAACGTAGTTAGGATTAGATGGGTTATTTGAAACCGTTGAAAATTTGATTGATTTAGTAGTTCCATCTTTTGGGTTATTTACATTGATTACATCGTCAGAAAGTACCTTTACTTGTGTTGATGCACCTGTTTTACGGTATTTTTTGCGTTTAGCATCCCCTAAAACAGCATATTGCTTTTCTGAACTTATTTCCGTACGTCTTTTTCCACGATTCATACGTTTTCTACCACCAGATGGTTTACGTTTTGAAACACCATGCCATTGAGCCATATTATTCTCCTCGCGGAACCGTTCCACTTACTGCCCTTATTTCAATGAATTGGGTCAAAAGAAGGGAAGGCATCAAGGGCATTCTGTGTTCTGACGCAAATATGTCAAAGGATTGGGTCATTAAAAAACGTAGACCTGTAAGGAAAAAAATAGTATTACCGTTACTAAAAGAATTATCTAATTCTCTAGGTGTTGAAATTGATATTCAAAATGCATTGTTTGAATTTGCAGATTATGGCACATGGAATTTAATCTTGATTAACAAACTTCCAATGGCTATTGAATTAAAAAACCCAAATGGAGACATTGTTGCTTTTCCCACATTAAAGGGGATATTAAACTGGAAACCAGCTTTAAGATGGGTCGCAGTTGATCGGGGCGCCATACCATTTTTACTAAATGGAGCTGATTGTATGATGGCAGGGGTTCAAGATTGTGACCCTGACATTGTTGAACAAGATCTTGTATGGATTTGTGACGATGTCCATAAAAAGCCAATTGCTGTAGGTTGGGCTTTAACTAATGGACCTAATATGATTGATTCAAAGTCAAATAAAGGAATCTCTACAATTCATTGGATTGGTGATGAATTGTGGAATTTAGAATTATAAAAAAGCGGCGACTATCCCTGCCGATTTACGGCAGAGATAGTCCATTACTTTGAAAATCAAATCTAAATGATTTAATCTTCTTTACGGGATGCTGCAATTAAAGCCGCACCAAGTGCTGCTGTAATACCAACAACCAATCCAAATCCTGGAGTGGATTCTTCGCCCTCTACTGTAGTATCATCATTTACTACTGGGTCTGTACCACCAGTTGTGTTACCTGCAGGAGTTCCTACTGTGATTGTTAAACCACCAGCAGTATAATCTCCATCAGCAGAGAAACATCTGCTAGATTGATCCAAGTCGTCCCATGCATCACCGAATGATACGTTAGCAAGTTCGCCAAAGAATACACAATCTCCTGAAGCAACTTCTAATGTTCCAGTTAATTCTGTTACAGTATATACTGTTTTATCAGCACAACCTGCAGATCCTGAAGCACACTTAGCAACCCAATCAAAAGTTGATTGAGATGTTAATGCCATGTTTGCTGCATCTTGATCATCTGCTGCAACTCCGTTTACTTGTAATTCCCATGACCATTCATGAGGGTGTCCTGCTGGAACATCAGCAACTGTTGCTAATGTTGCTCCTGCAGCGTCCATACAATCTTGAGCTGTGGAAGCATTAGTCATTCCAGTACATGTAAATGATGCTGCATCTACTGTAAATGTAACATCAAATGTCCAATCTTCAGAACCATCATCTAATTGTTCTGCAGAACATCCATCCTCATCAACTGTTGCATCTGCTGCTGTACCTGTACATGTATCTGCACAATCATCAACACCATCTCCATCAGTGTCTGTACCTTCTTCGCAACCTGTGTCAACTGCACAACCTGTGTCATCAACAACAGTGTCAGATGGTGTATTTGCACATAGATCGTTTGCATTAAGTACTCCATCTTTATCGTCATCATCTCTAGAATTATCTTCTATACATTCTTCACTTTGTGAATATGTTGCTGTAAAAGTAAAGTTGTCATCAGCATGATATGCGAATTCAGAACCTATATCTGTTCCTCCATCTCTAACTACACTAACTGCACACCATGAGGAACCATCAACTACAGTAACTCCTGTTGGCCAGTCTGGTAAATCCATTGCACCAGCTTCTTTATCTCCTATTGGACCAAATGTCATTGCTAAATTACCATCAGTTAAATCATTAGCACTCATATCTAATGATAAATCAACAGAAACTGTAAATGATGTGTCATTTGCATCTGTTGTGCCTTCAAGGTTTGCTACTGATGTAGAAATAGTCCATGGTACTTCAGCATCAGTTGCTGCTCCTTGTGCACCACCAACACTCATATCCCATACATGGGATCTGTGTGCTGTTTGTATTTCTTCTAAACTCGCCATACTAAGGCTTGTTTCAAAGTCAGTTGCATCTCCAGCATCCACTGTATCATCTCCGCCAGAAGCCATGCTTCTCATTTGTGCAGGATATACCCACTCAAATCCAACTGTTATGGTCATATTATCTTCGTCTTCTCCTTCGTGATCAACTGTAATAGTTACATTATGCATATCGTCTCCCAATGCTTCTTCTCCTGCTGCTGAGGCTACTGAAGCAAAGGTAGATGCACAAAGTAATATTGCAATTAATACGTTCAATATCGTTTTTCTGTTCATAATAGGTTCACCCCTATGCTGTGACTCACGACCCTGATACTAGATATATAACCTCCGTAAGTACCTTTTTTATGAAATGCCTCCATGGAAGGGGCATGGAGAGGATGTTTGGTCAAAAAAATCGCATTTTATTAAATTTCATAATTCTTATTTTAATCTTGAATAATTTAACTGCGATTTCGGCAGAAAAAGGAATAGATAATATTCCAAATTTGGAAAATACTCCTCTTGAAAATTTAACATTCACAACCCCTAGTACTGATTTATCTAACTGGGAATTAAGTGTCTCTGTTTCTAATTCTGCAGAAAATATTACAAAATTAAAATTAGAAACACAAATTTGTGTATATGACCCTATTTTATGCCATGCTCCTGAAACTATTGAAATGACAAATTCAAACAATTCTTGGAGTGGTTCCATCACAACGTTAGAAAAACACTCATATGTCAATTGGAGAATACATATAATTTATGAAAATGATTCTGAAATTCTTATTCCTGAACGTGCTGATGGATATGCAAAGGTATGGAGTGGTTGTTGGGAAATAATGGAAAATCAAACAATTATTTCTGGAGGGGACCTATGTGGAAATTCTGTTGATTCAAATGTTAGTGGCTTCCCTTTCATTTCTGCTTTACTTTCATTGTCTTTAGCGACAATATTTTTTAGAAAAATCAATAATTAAGTTTGTAAAATTCAATTATTCTAGAAATGAAATTTTTCGAAGCAATGCCCCATGAATCTATAATCACGGAACATTTTAATGAATCTTTAGATAAATTCGAATCTGTGAATCCTGGCGCCATTAAATCACTTGGAACTAAAGGCAAACTTAATTTTTCAGATTCTATTGAAATTTCTATTTGATTGTTTTTTTTATTTACAAACAAAAATGTGCCAAGTGAAATATTTTTTTTGGTAGACTTTATACTAATTTTTTCAGATTTAAATAATCTAAGTATTGCATCAAATAATTCATTTGGGTTTTTATGATTTTGACTAGATTCTGGAAGTCCGGAAATATCTTCTGTATTTGTTTTACCATACGCGTCAAGAAATGATAAATCCGTTTCATTTTGTGAAAATAAATCATCAAAGCCTTTAGATAATTTCTTTTTGCCCATAACCTCAACTCAAGTATTTAATTTAGAAGATTGCGTCCAACCAATTATTCTACCATTTGTGGCATCGACTAATAACTCCACAGAAACATCCCATCCATCTTGTTCATATGAACGATGAACATCAAAAATAACTGCTCCTTCTTCTCTTTTTATCAAATCAAGTATCTCATTCAAATTTTCTGTGGGAGTTATTACAAGATAGCCTATTTTTGTATTACTATCTAATTGCCCATTAGGCGCAATAATACCATCAGAGCCAGATAATTCAGGAAATTTACTAGAATCTAAAATTCTATTTTCTAATTCTGAAAATGAATTCGTTGCACTAATAGAATTACTATTATACGCAATTGTTTGTGAATCATATAATCCTGCTTTATCAATTTCACAATAATCTCCTGTAGAGTTTTCATAAATTTCAATTAATTCCCAACCACTATTATCTGCTGGATCAACCCAACTTAAATTCCAATAAGTAATTGGTTCAATTGAACGATCATCTATAGCTCTCCAAATATATCCTCCTACTTCTAATGCAGAAATTAATTCTGAACCAGGTATTGTTTGGTTAATACATTCTATTGTTTCTTCAAGATTATATTTCCTTAAATTCGAATTATCTGGCATATGAAAACCATCATTATTCCAATTGTGGGTTGGAGCTAGATGCCCTTGACCTGGCGATGGTCTGTTTGAGTAAGTTTCTTTCCAATCAATCAAATCTCCTCCTGAAGTAGATGATGTTTCAAGCATCATCACTTGTAAATTAAATCTTCCTTGTGGTATTTCAATATCTGTAGTCCATTCAGTTAAAGTCTCAATCCAAGATTCACTACATGAGGTTCTATCTTCATCATAATTAGATAATTTGAGATCAACATATTGCTTTACAGGCCATGGTGAATCTTTAGTCGCCCATAAATTAATTTTGGCAGAACCAAGACATCGTTCACTAATCTCTGTATTTTCAAGATAGATTTTCCATGTTTCTTTGCCGCCTACCTCATCAACACCTGCAACATTCCAATTCCAATTCCATTTTTCTCCTGAAACTCCTTCTGAAAGATAAGCTCCATCTAACAATTTATCTAATTCAATTGGAGCGAAAGCTAATGAAACTCCAGGCAATAAATCGTTTAATATTGAACCAAACTGTTCAAACCCATAAGTCATTGTGTTACCGTTTATTGTGCCTAAATCACCACCTTGAAATTCATAACCAATATCTGCCCTCAACAATTCCTTATTACGAATTTCTGTCCAAGTATCTACTGTGATTTTAGCACGATTATCATTAATATTGCCTAATGTTGTATCACTACATTTACTCGCAATGGGTGTATTTGTAGCAATATCAATGTCATCAAAATCGTACTCATATTTTTGTTCCAAAGTTAACCAAGTTTCTCCAAAAGAACCTTTTTTCTGAACTGTACCTAATTTGGAATTATCTGGTTGGTTTGCAATTTCAATACTTGTTCCTTCTGTAACAGAAACGCTTCCTGTACCTACGTAATCAATTTCTATTTTACCACACATCTTATCTTCTGCATCTAATTGTGTGGCTATTTGTTCAACTAACTCGTCTCCTTCAATTTTCAAATATCCTGAACTAATTGAGAAAGTCATTGAATCTCCATATCTTAATTTATCTGGTGAAAATGGATCTGGTTGTGAATAAACATACCATCCAATACTTCCAATTAATAATCCCACAATTATGAAAGCAAGTATTGCTCTAGGACTTGATACCCTTTGAAAGAAATCATTTTGTTTAAATGCCTCTTTATATTCTAACTTACTAATTGGTTCTGTATTTACTTCTTCAATTATCTCGGCTTCAAAAATTTCTTCTTCTACTGGCTCAGATTCTTCTTCTACTGGCTCAGATTCTTCTTCTACTGGCTCAGATTCTTCTTCTACTGGCTCAGATTCTTCTAAAATTAATTCTTCTTCATCACTATCTTCAGTGGTTTCATCTGTTGTTTCTAAACCTAATTCTTCCCAAGACACTCCTGCATCTAATAGCCTTTCAATTAAAACAGATTTTTTACCAGAAATAGATAAATCAGAATCTAAACAAAGCATCCTTAACTCCTTATGTGAAAGGGATGATGGAGGTAAATCCACACTAGGTTCGTCTTGTTCTGGCATCTGTAACATTAATGTTGGGACATTACTAACCTTTCAAGTCTGTTGCTTAAAACATCACTTCAAGATATGATTTATTACCTAATAGAACTACCCAAGACCTGAAAAAGGGGTCTTTATTTCCCTTGTATGGGTGGGGTCACTTTGCGATTAGCAATTCTTTCTAGAGGTCCAAGGTTATACAGCACAAGAAGATTGCAAGAAGAAGCCCTAAAAAGAGGCATTGAAACCTCAATCTTAGACCCTTTGCAATTTTCATTATCAATAAGCAGAGAAGCACCACAAATATTGCATAAAGGCAACAAAGTAACTTTTGATGCCATATTACCAAGAATCGGACATTCTATTACTTCACATGGAGTTGCATTATTGAAACAATTTGAACAACTGGATATTTATACAGCAAATACTAGTGGGGGAATTCGACAAAGTAGAAATAAATTATTGGCTGCACAAATACTTGGCAGAAATAATGTCCCAATTCCAAAAACAGCTTATGTCCGTAATATTAATGATGTGAAAAGAGCGATTGATTTAGTCGGAGGGCTTCCTGTTGTAATTAAGGTTTCAGAAGGAACTCAAGGACGAGGAGTATACCTTCGGCATTTATACAAAGATGCAATAGGACTTGTTTCTGCATTATTAGATTTAGATCATGAAGTTTTAATTCAACAATATATTCATGAAAGTCATGGGACTGATATTAGAGCATTAGTTGTTGGCGACAAAGTTGTTGCTTGTATGAGAAGGCGTGCTAGAGGGAGAGAATTTAGATCTAATTTCCATTTAAATGGGACTGTAGAATCTATCGATTTAACTCCAGAATATGAAGAAGTTGCCCTTAGAGCCGCAAGAGTCTTGGGATTGAACATAGCAGGCGTCGATTTATTGGAAGGTAAAAATGGGCCTCTCGTTCTTGAAATAAATTCCTCTCCAGGGTTAGAAGGTATAGAAATGGCATCTGGAGTAAATGTTGCTGAGAAAATAATAGATTTCTTAGAAGAAGATGCTCAATTCGCGAAAGTAAGTATGGATCAATTACTACTAACTGTCCCAGGGCATGGGATTTTACCAATTCACTTAGTTAACCACCCATGGTTAGTTGGTGAAGAAATTGGAAAAGTTTTCAATGATTCTGGAATTCATGCCTTTGCATTATCCAGATCACGTCAATTAGTTTGGGCTCCAGAGAATAATTTGAAATTAAGATATAATGACATATTGATTTTCTATGGTGATTTACATCAATTAAGAATAAATTTGAAAAGTATACTTAATTTTGATGAATATAATAATCTAAGAATTGGTTCTCAAAGCGAAAAAACGGAAAATTATGAAACATCATAATTTAATCATATTTTAATCAATTCTCGCGAAGCATTCAAAACCCTTGAGTGACAAGCGTACTTGCCATTTAGGCAGGGATGCAGTCGCGTTGCGACAAAAAAGAGGGGATGCAATGTCTTTAGAACGTAATCAAGAATTAGAGCAATTACTAGATCTTCAAAAAAGATTAAACGAGGAGAATTTACCTGATAGGATAATTAGATTATCTCATGTTTCATGGTATCCTTGTTGGATTCAACAACTAAAGACTGAAGGTAAAAGCAATAATACCATTAAATCATACCTTTGCGCTGCAAAAAAATTCTTATCTACAAAAACATCACTGAATGAAAATGACTTTGAGAATCTTGAAAACATAACTGTGAAAGAATTAAATTCATATGTTAATCCGAATAATGGAAGATTAGATATTTGGTTACAATCAATTAATGAATTGAAACCATCTACTGTTAACGCCCGTCTTGCAGCTATAAGCCACCTTATTGAATGGGTTGGCCATCATTTGCCTGAACATATTATTAGACCCAGAAAAGGTAAACAAATACCAAAAATACTTTCAAACGAAGAGTTGAAATCTGTTAGAACAGCTGCATTCAATAGTGAAAATCCTCTTGCGCATTTAATTGTCACATTCTTATTAGAAACGGGAATAAGAGTTAGTGAATTATGTGGACTAAATATTCATGATGTTGATTTTACAGATAAAAGTGCAAGAGTCGTTGGTGGAAAAGGTAACAAAGACAGGATGGTACTTTATACAGATCAAACCGCAGAAGTATTAGGTTGTTGGATTGTATTAAGAGAAAAATTACATCTTGTTGATGAAGATGCTTTATTGGTAAATTCAAGAGGAAAAAGAATCACTCCGCGTGGTATTCAAAAATTGATGGATCGAATTGCAGAAGAGGCACACATATCAAAAAAGAGGCTTTCTCCCCACGTATTAAGGCATAATTTTGCTACTGGGTTATTAGAGAGGGGTGCTGATATTGTATCAATACAACGCCTTCTTGGTCACGCTAACATCCAGACAACAAGAGTATATCTAGAAATAAATGACCAAACTCTTAGAGAAGTATATAGTCGTGCTCAAAGTAATTTGGAAAGAATCGAAGAATGATTTATTTTTTACCTACTCTTTTAGAAGTGTTTTCTGGGCCCTTCCAATTTTTTGAAGAAACTATTTTATTCCCTAAATGACCAGGAATTGGGCAATATTTGCCACTTCTGCAACGACTGCATTTTTCCTTATTAGGTACTTCTACAACCTTACGTAGTTTTCCATACTTTCGCCTTGGCATTATTCATAGGAAATAAAATAACAGTATAATTATTACTTAATTACCTATTTTTATTGATTCTGGAAAGAACATCACTTAACTTTGGGGATTTAATTATTCCCTTTTTAGCCAAATTAGTTGCTTTTCTTTTTGCTGCTGCTGCTTTCTTGGCTGCTGCTGCTTTCTTGGCTGCTGCTGCTTTCTTGGCAGCATTTGCTTTCCTTGTTGCTGCTGCTTTCTTAGCTGCTGCTGCTTTCTTGGCTGCTTCCACCTTAGCTGCTGCTGCTTTCTTAGCAGCATTTGCTTTCCTTGTTGCTGCTGCTTTCTTGGCTGCTGCTGCTTTCTTAGTTGCTGCTGCTGCTTTCTTAGCAGCATTTGCTTTCCTTGTTGCTGCTGCTTTCATAGCCGATGTTGCCTTTTTAGACTTCTCAGATACCTTTGATTTCTTACTATTTGATTTAGATTTCTTTGCCGCCAATTAATCCCCTGTGTAACTTGGGGTAATGTACAAACCTATGAATTTGGCGTTTTTTAATATCAACAACATCTTATGAAATTTCTTTTTGGCATCTCACGTGTCTGACGATAAAATTACACTTATTGGAGCAAATCCTGAAGTTAGTATACTTTGGATGCAAGTAAAAAGTGGAAAGCCCCAAATGAAATGTATTGATGGTTTGTTAAGGCCTTTTGAATTTCCTGAAAAAGGAATTAAAGTTTTACTGGGAGATATTTCCTCTGTTTTATTAAGAATAAGTGGACCCCACGATAGTGTTCGTTTTTCCACTCCTCCAACATTTGACGAGCAAAAATGGAATCTGGAAATTAATTGCCCAGAATTAGAAATTAAAATAGAAAGTTATCCATATTGGGGTTTTGGATTATTTTCAAGTTGTTACCTAAACAAGGTTGTATTAAGTGGTAGTTTACTAAAAAGATCAAAATTAATTTACGATCTTGTTGCTGTTTTGGGAAGAAATCCATGGGAACCCAAAATTAATTTTTTTTGGGAAAGAGCAACGAAACATAATATTCAATCTCATCATGAAAAATGGTTAGAATTAATAAATTATGCAACTAAAGCCATGGAAGAAGAAATCCAAGAAATCCTTTCTAGGTCTCTAGAAGTTAAAAAGAGGGCGAGTGAACCAAAGTTATTCCCTCCAAACTGGAATAAAGAACTTTCAAAATCTAATTTACAAGAAGTTGAAAAGAATATCAATATAGCAAAACAGGCATTACACGATCAGAATGCAGCGGCCCTAAAACGTGCTTTGGATAGAGCAGAGGCAAAACTAATTGAAGCAGATCCATTAGTAGGAATGCAAAATGAAGAATTAATTGGAAAAGAGAATTCTAAGGTATTAATAATTGATGAAATTCCCTTTGTTGATTTGGTTAATGAAGAAGAGTAATTACACGTCTATTTGATATAGGGGGAGTAGGTCGCCGAATTACTGATAAGATGGCTGGGAAGAAGGAAAAGGGTAGCGGGATTCAACAAGCCGCAGGTCTAATTAGGTACTTTGATGAAGAATCAGAAGATGCTTGGAAGATTAGTAAAACACATGTATATGTGGCATGTTTAGTACTTGGAGGTGGAATTTACCTCCTAAATCATGGAGTTATACAATTCATCTGGAGTGCAATAAAAACATTATTCTGAATTAATTATTAATTGCTAAAGGTTCAATTTCTACAACTTGTTCACATTTAGTTGCTAATTCATTTGCTGCAGCAACGGCCGTTTGGAAATCTAAAGTCATACAAATTTCAAATGGTTCACAATTTTTTTCATGTAACATTAATCGATAAGATGCATCCAAATTTTTTGAAATTCTCAAATTCTGCCAAACCCATTCATCATTTTCCATTGTTAACAACAAAGATTGGTTCATCATGTAATTACCAACAGATCTTGCAAATTTTGCCCTTTCTGCCAATGCTGCAATTGTTTTGTCATGACTTACCATTTTAGCTAACAAAGGGTGTGCTCTTGGTTTTAATTTTCCATTTTTTATTCTACCTTCACGAAACGCTCTACCCATCTTTTTTCCCATCCATGGACTTATGTCCAAATTTTTCTCAATCCAATTACTTTATATGCTTAAGGGAGAAAAAAAGACAAAGAATACGATTATGCGAGTTGATTGTGTTTTGGCAATTGTGAATTATTTATCTCCATTAAAATAATACTAATAATCCCTAAAGAAGGTAAAACAAAATGCATATCAGAAAATAAATTCATAAATACAATTACCAAAATACACATAATAAGAGATGTTGTAAGATTTACTAATTTTAATTTTGAATTTAATAAAGGAGATGATTCTACAATTATTGGTACAGTTAAAGATAAGAATACTGCAATAAACCATCCATTTAGTAAACTTAAACTGATTAAAGAAGAATTTAATGAACTAATTAAAATCCCCACGAATAAACCATATCTCCACCCATGTAATTCAGGCCTTGATCTTTCATCTAATCCAATAATTGGCAATAAACTAAAGATTAAAGCAAAAAGAAGTATTGGAAATAATTCAGATAATAATTCATAAAAGATACTTGCATTACTCCATTCTGGGCTTAAGAAAATGTAACTAAAACAAATCAAACTAATAAAACCAACAAGTATACTAATTGCTAAACCACTAGATCGATTTTTACCTGCAGGGATCTTAGAATCAATATTTTCTGAATAATGAATAATAATTGGAACTAAACAAAAAATCATTAAAGATGTAACTATTGTACTCATACGAACTATTTCTGGAACTGGGAAAATAGAAATATCCCACACATTACCTGCTAATGGTGTTAAAGATTCTAACGGGCCAAATAATATTGAAGTCATCCCTAAAATTCCAATTGTGAATAATAACGGCCTTGTTAATTTATCAGAAGGGATAAATTCCATTGCATGAGGTCCAAAACCAAGTAAAATACCAAATATTATAGATGAAATTATACCGTTTTTTGCTGATGCAAATAACAGATCTACACTTAGTGGAGCAAATTCACCATTAGTTACGACCTCAAAAGTTTGTTCTGGCAATATTCCTGTTAAACAAATAATCCATAATAATGAAAACCATCTATCTACCATGTCTTTATTTCTAATCATTATAATAGATGATTTGAAACTTAATAGTAAATGAGTTGTCAATAATATACTCATCAACATTATTGATGCACCATCATAACCTGCAAATAGAGACATTAAACGGTGAGATAATTGAGAGTCATAGTTTAGATGATAAGCTACATGTACATGTGTTGAATCAAGATTTATATGTGCAATAAAATATCTAATTAATAATATTGAAAACAGTATTGCTGGCAATAACCTTAGACCTTTTTCAATAAATTTTATTCTATTACTGCTCCAACCTCTCGAAATGAAAAAATTTCTTATTGGAAATGATAGCAATAATGCGAAGCAACTCAATAATGAGCAGGCGACAATTACATTCGCGAATGGGCTTTCTCCCGTCTCCATTAAAACAAGGTCAGAAGAGTCAGTTTTTCAAACAAACCTAAGGTAAGGGTTTTTTGAGGCTGTTTTACTCGGAAATTCTGTTGGGATTATTTATGCGGCGAAATCAAGAATCAGATTTTATTGAATTTGCGAAAAATTCACCCTTAACTTTATTAGCTGAAAATTTAAATTACGATTTGGAAAAATGGATTGAGTATAGTACTTCACCTCTTCCTGAAACAATACGAGTTAATCCCATTCATCAAGATTGTAATTGGACGGTCTCAAAATTAGAAAGTCTAGGTGCAAAGAGAATAAAATGGATTGGTACAAAAACACTAGGTTTTCAAATGCCTTGGATCAAAGGTGGTGCTGAAGATGAGGATGCAAAGAAATTATTACAATCTATGCATAATTCTGGACGACATACACGCCAAGAAGCAGTTTCTATGATTCCTGCAGAATTAATTAATCCAAAACGAGGTGAATCAGTTTTGGATTCATGTGCTGCTCCTGGTTCGAAAGCAACACAACTAGCAGAATTAGCAATGGATGATGCTGCAATTATTGCTAATGAGCCGAACAAAGGAAGAATGAATATGTTAGTTACAAATCGTTCTAGACTGGGACTAAGATCAATCGCAATTACTCAACATGACGCAAGAAATTTTCCAAGAGTTCCTCTCCCTGGATTCGATGCAGTATTGGCTGATGTACCTTGTAGTGGAACTGGGACTATTAGAAAAAACAAAGGTCTATGGTGGAAATGGAAACCTACGATTTCAAAATCACTCCATAAACTACAATTGAAAATTGCAGAAAGATGTGCATCATTACTAAAGCCAGGAGGAAGAATGGTTTATTCTACCTGTTCAATTGATCCTCTTGAAAATGAAATAATTGTTGCTAAATTACTAGAAAAATATGAATGGTTAGAGCTTGAAAAAATAAATGTCGAGAAGGAGTTATTAGGTGCGAAATATAGTTGTGGGATTGAAGATTTAGAGCCGTTTATCGAAGAATATAACTATGAGAATTTTTCAATTGAAGAATCAATTTCTCAATTGAAAAAATGCATAAGAATTGAGCCAAGTCAAAACAATTCTGGTGGTTTTTTTATAGCCCTGTTTCGTCAAAAAGATGATGAGGATGATGCTAGTGCATTAAAGCATAAAGAAGATTGGCCACTTGGAAATAGAAAAGCTCCTAAAGAAGATCATGGTGCACCAATTCCAATCTCTAATAATAGATTAAATGCCTTGGAAACTGAATGGGGAAAATGGCAAGGATTTCAAGGAAAATTATGGGAGAGAGGTAGAACTATTATTGAGGCAAGTAATGCCCTGAGTGAATGCTTTTTTGAACCAAAAAGAATTGATGGCATTGGTCAAGAGTTGCCTGGAAAACATTGGCATCCTCTTAAGGTTAGGCAATTAGGGAGAGTTGCTTTCAAAGATTCTAATTCACAGGGATTAAGACCTAAAGCAGAACTATTACGTGGTCATTTTTCATTTCCAGAAAAACATATTTTCAAAATTAATGAAGATTTGCTTTTTAAATTACTAGATGAAGGGGTTATACCGATTGAGGAATTGGATGAAGATATAAGAAATGAACGCTCTGGTGCAATACTACTTGATATAAATTGGATTAGTGGAAGAAGATTGTTGCCCGTATGGCTTGGAACTGGGCTTCGATTACTACTAGATGATAATGAGAAATTAATCTTACAAAAACAGCGAGAGGATTTTAAGTGAAATATAACAAAAAAATTATTGTCAAATTAATCCTTTTGACATTATTTTTCACTATTTTCTCTACAATTACTACGGCTGGAAATTCAAATGTAGTATTGGCTACAAAAAATATTGATTTTGAAAAAAATACAAATCTAATAGAATGGTTTAGTTCCTCAGATTGTGAACCTTGTAGAAACTTTGAAAATAGCAATATTGATTCGGAGTTTGCATGGATTAATTGGTTTAATGCTCAAAATGACAACATGACTAATTTGGCAAGAGCAGATACTAATAAACGAATGAGTCAATTAAATGAATCTAATGTACCACTTCTTGTTGTCAATGGAAATATAATCAATATCAAAGAAAATGACTCTGTAGAATTCTGGAATCTACAATTAGAACAATCAATAAAAAATAATAATAAGAATGATGATATGATAAATCTTTCAATGAACATTGATCTAATTGATTCTACGGGAGACAATAATGTTGATGAAATTAAATTACATGGAAAAATAACTCCATTACAAAATTTACACAATGATACTGCAATACATCTCCATATTGTTGAAAATTTTGTTGACTCTGATGGTTCAGGGGCAAGACCATATGTTTCTAATGCCCTTAGGGAATGGGTTCCAAGAATGGATTTTTCAGTTGAAAAAGACAACTCTACAGACTGGGAATATTCGCTCTCTGAGACCTACCTTGAAAGTGCGGGAATAAATTTTAAAAATGGTGATTCTAATAAATATTCAATCGTAATATCCATTCATGGAGATAGTCTTGAAAATAATACTAAAATGCGTGTTTTAATTGCAAATAGCACCCCCTTACCATCTTTAAATGAACAAAGAGAATGGACAAGTTTTCCACTTATATTGTTAGGCAATATCATACTAATTTCTGGATTGGCATTTATTGTAATTCAGGAACGTGTAAGAGAAAAAGGATTACCCTTCATTGAAGGAAAAATAATTCACTCTAAAGGCCCTGAAAAGAAAATAAACCTGAATATTAAAACTGGGAATAAAAAGGTCGAGATTATTAAAGTCGAGGTTAGTAAAGGATGGCGTACTTCTAGATTGAAAAAACTACCTATGATTAATAGCCAAGAAGATTTTAATCTTGAATTTAAAGTAATTAACAAAAGGGCTGATGACTCTGAACAATTACCCTTACAAATTACTGTGAAGACAGATGTTGAAGATTTAGGGCAATGGATGATGGATATTGACATGATTCTTGAAAAAAGTGAATAAATGAACAATAAATTCTAAAGAACTTACCTGAATGTTCAAACATTGAATAGATTTCCAAGAGGTGAGGCGGACAGATGTCACTTGACGAAATCGATAGGAAATTAATTGAGGCTCTAATGAACAATAGTCGTTCTTCAATGAGGCAATTAGCAGCTAAATTAGATGTTTCCCTTGGAACAATTAGAAATAGGTTGGAAAGATTAGAGAAAGAAGAAGTGATTAAGGGATATAACGTAATACTTGACCCTGCGAAAGTTGGTTGGGAAATGACTGTGATTGTTGGATTAAGAATTACTAAAGGAAAGATGATTGATGTGCAAAAAAGAATTGCAGAGGATCCACGTGTTTTCCTTGTCTATGATGTCACTGGAGATTACGACAGTTTTGTAATCGCAAAAGTGCAGAATACTGATGACTTGAATGATTTAACAAAGGGTGTTTTAACATCAAAGGGCATTGAAAGATCTTTAACTCATGTTGTTTTAAACACGGTAAAAGAAACCACTATCGGGCTACCTAAACTTAAGGATTAGTGTCCATTAGTTCTAGTAACTCTTCTAAAAGAAATCTAAAGCCTTCAACTGTTTTTGTTCGGCCATTTAATGACTTGATTAGATTTTTACGTAATGTAACATCAATAGTTACATCCATTGAATTGAAAATTTGTGTTAATTTTTTTTGTAATCTATCTCCAGTTCTATCCCAATCCATTAAAATTGAAATTAATGGTTCTTTATCTCTCTTTGAACTGTTATATTTTTCTAACATTTGTGTTGCTAGGCTTTCTAAAGTTACTCCGCGGTTTAATATTTCAATTGAGCCTTTGAACCCCAATTCTAAAAGTAATTCTTTATCTCTTCTCCCTTCAACAAGCAAAGGTAACCCCTTCAAATTTATTTCACGAGAGTTTTCTAAATCCTTAGCTATTTTCAATAACCATTTTTCTGAAAAATTTGATGGCAATCAACCACCCTCCAAGTTTTTTAATATTTTCGCGTTTATTGAATCTATATTAACATCAAATAATTTAATCTGTTTAAATCTACTAGTCTGGCCAGTTATAATTTGAATTTGGCTCTTTTGTATGTTAAAATATTCAGCAATAATTTCTATAATTTCTTTATTTGCCTCTCCTTTCCTTGCAGGTGATTTTGTGGAAATTTGTAATTTTCCCCGCCATTTATTGTAGTTAGTAATACCTTTTTTGGAACTATTAGGATGTACCTCAACTTCAACTATTGGATTTCCCGAAAAATCAATTTGAACTATTAATTTGGCGGGCATTAATTAAGGGGAGTGTTCCCTATATGATAGCGTCTATGTTCGTTGCTGCTTGAGAACTATTAATAGTTGGGATGAGTGCCCGATAAACGTTAGGGAGTTCATTGGTATGGGTCCAGCCGATTACACAATTTTTTGGAGTTTGATGAAAACATGGAATTTTTGGTCATTAGTAGTAGGAATTTTCACATTTGCCCTTTTATTTTATTTAATAATTAGATTTAGACAAATATCTCCAAAGGATGAAACTCCTGAAAAATTAACACCAGGGGTTTTTCCAAAAGAAAGGGATAATCTAACTTTAGAATTAACATGGTTTATTGTCCCTACAATTCTCGTACTTTATCTTACATTTATTGCATGGCAATCAATGATTACCGTATGGGTAGATCCTTATTCTGAAGATGAAGATACATTCGATATAACGATTGAAGCCTATCAATGGGGATGGAATTTTTACTACCATGATGAAATATTGATTGTTAATGAAACGGGTAACCTTTCAACATTTGCAACTCCCACTGGTACTGAAGTAATCGATGGGGCAGTGAGTATTGATGGGAATTTATATTTGCCATGTAATCGCCTAATTAAAGCAAAATTAGTCACATTGAATGACGGAGGAGAATTACCTGTCTTACATGCTCCATTTATTCCTGAATGGGGAATTAAAGAAGATGCAGTTCCAGGAATAGAGACTTACATGTCTTTCACACCGAAAGAAACTGGAACATATGATTTATTTTGTGCAGAATATTGTGGGCAACAACATTCGAAAATGTTGGCTAAAGTGCATGTTGTAGGGGCATGTGGTTAAAGGAAGTGAATAAATGAATAAAAATAAAGTTCGGGTAATGTCATTATTATTTGTAATATTTATTGCTTTAGCTGCTACACCACAAATGACTTCTTATCCAACAGGTTTAGGAACTAATGGAAATAATGGATGTGGTTGCCATTCTGGTGGCGCTGGCACTACAACTGTAACTGTAGAAGGTATGCCTGATTCATTTATTGGAGGAGAAAGTTATGAATTAACGCTAACTGTTTCTAACCCTGATATTGCTGGTGGAGAAATAAGTGCAAATATGGGTGGATTTAGATTCTTCGCATCGGCAGGAACATTTGGTGCTGGTGAAAACTTTACTGATTTAGTTCAAGAGTCTGAGGGAGGAATGACCCATACAGAATTAGGAAATGATTTGAGATCATGGAATGTCACGTGGACTGCTCCCGATAATGAAGGACAAATTGTCGAATTTGAAGCACATGGAAATGCAGTAAACGGAAATGCAGTGATACCGACAGATTTGAAAGGAAATACTGGAGATGCATGGGGTACTTTTGAAGCAAGTTTGCCTGGTGCTGCAGCATTAGGAGGCGGGGCAATTTTAATTGAACAAGCAGAACCATTTGAAGTTGCAATAGCAGCAATAACTTTTGGAATTGCATTATTTTCATTAATGTTAGTTTATGTATTTTATAGAAATAACCCTGATGGTTTTAACCTAAATGGATTAACTGAATGGTTAAAGAAATGGATGACTACTACAGACCATAAGGAAGTTGGAACGCTTTATTTTGTATTTAGTTTCCTTTTCCTATTGATTGGTGGTATTTTTGCAATGTTGTTTAGATTACAACTTGCGGTTGCCGATAATGATTTCTTAACCCAAGATCAATATAATTCATTTTTCACACTTCACGGGACAACCATGATTTTCTTAGCGGCAATGCCTATGATTGCTGCATTTGCAAATTGGATTATTCCTCTTCAAATTGGCGCAAAAGATTTGGCATTTCCAAGAGTTAATGCTATGGGATTCTGGATGCTTGCTTTCTCTAGTTTTTTACTATACGGAGGAGTGATGGCTGGAGAAGGTGCTGACATTACTTGGACAATGTATGCCCCGTTTTCTAATTCATTAGGTGAAAAAGGGGCTAGTGCAGGTACCACTCTATTCGTAGCTGGAATTATCATGTTAGGAATTTCTTCTACTCTATCTGGTGTAAACTTTATTGCGACTGTAATGACTATGCGAGCACCAGGCGTAACATGGATGAAAATGCCTCTTTTCACATGGTCAATTTTTGTTGCTAATGCGATGTTATATCTTTCATTACCTGCATTAATCATTGGTACAGCGTACTTATACTTTGATAGGACTATTGGAACTCATTTCTATGATGCTGCAGTTGGTGGAGATCCAATATTATGGGCACATCTCTTCTGGTACTTTGGACATCCAGAAGTTTACGTAGTTATATTACCAGCATTTGGAGTAGTATCTGAAGTTCTTTCGACAAGTGCTAAAAGATCAGTATTTGGATATAAATCAATGGTATATGCATTAGCAGGAATTGGAGTTTTAGGATTCATAGTATGGGGCCACCATATGCTAACAAGTGGAATGGACCCTACTTTAAGATTAATCATGATGCTAACAACAATGTTAGTTGCGATACCTACGGGTGTTAAAATATTCAATTGGTTAGCTACTCTATGGGGTGGCTCATTAGTATTCAAAACACATACATTGTGGGCTTTAGGATTTTTAGTAACTTTTACAATGGGCGGTATTTCTGGAATGTTCTTCCCTGTAGCAGGCCTTGATACTCATTTCCATGATACCTATTTTGTTGTCGCTCATTTCCACTACGTCTTAGTGGGTGGGACATTATTTGGAATGTATTCTGCAATATATTACTGGTATCCCAAAGCAGTTGGCCGTAAATTAGATGAAAAATTAGGTCTATTGCACTTTTTAATCACATTTATTGCTATGAATGGTACTTTTTGGCCAATGCATCAATTAGGAATTGAAGGAATGCCTAGACGTTACCACACATATTCAGTAGATAGTTGGTCTGAATTAAATTCATTTATTACAATGTCAGCACTCATTATGGGTCTTGCTCAATTAATATTAGCATGGAATCTTATTAGAAGTTACAAACATGGAGAGAAATGTGGAAAGGACCCATGGGGCGGATGGAGTTTAGAATGGACTACAACCTCTCCACCACCAACTCCAAGTTTCCATGAAATCCCTACTCAGGAAGACGATAACCTACATCATGTAGAATCTAATAGTGGTGGAATGTTCTCAAGAATGTGGAAGGGGGTTGAACCAGAATGAGTTATGATGATCATGACGACCATGGACACCATGGATCTTGGGCGCCAATAATCGCTTCTTTAGGAACCATGTTGTTCTTGTACGGATTTTCTGAAGCAAGTATGGGGATCACTGCAATTGGGCTTACTATTCTTGTTTGGGGGCTATTTACTTGGTGGAAAGGGGACCTTCCATTTGATGGCTCTGAAAAAATGGGTGAGTTGAAATCATACGGCACTCCATTTGGAGGAATGAATGTTCGTAAAGCAGGAATTTGGCTTTTCTTGATGTCTGAAGTTATGATATTCGGAACATTCTTTGGTGCTTATATTAGAATGAGAACTAATTGGAATACACATTGGACTCTTCGCGATAAGGCTCAAGAAGCAATAGATGGAGGTGCAACTGGAACTGTAGATTCTATTGTAGAAACATGTATGCCACACCACCATATCAATGTGGCTGCTTGTGAACAAGCAACAAATGGATTAGTAAATAATTCATTTTGGTTTACAGAATCTGGCCCTCCTGCTTATCATCATGTAGCTGCAGAATATATCACTGCAGACTTTTGGACATTGTTACCTGGAGCAATAAACACTTTCGCTTTGATTTTATCTTCATTCACTGTAGTCTTGGCACTTAAGGCAGCAAAGAATGTTGACTTGGAACCACGTGTACGTGACAAGAAAGTTAGGAACTATTTGACGATCACTTTAATGCTAGGTACTCTTTTCTTAATTCTAAAATTATGGGAATGGAATCATTTAATTCATGATTATGATTTTACAATTTCAACACTTGCTGGAAGCTTTTTCTATGTAACTACTGGTGCTCACGGAGTACATGTATTTGTTGGATTGGTGTTCCTTACATATTTTATTTACAAAGCGCATATTGGTGGCTGGGATCAAAATAATGCGCAAAGTATTGAATATTACGGGCTATATTGGCACTTTGTTGATCTAGCATGGGTAATAATATTCCCAGCATTCTATCTGTATTGAGGTGAAAAAAATGGGCGAACATCAAACTGGCTGGCAAAAAACACTATATGAGAAAACAGGTCAAGATGTATATTTTTGGAATTTTGTATTTTTAATGGTCTTTACTGCGATTGAAGTTGGAGCTGTATATCTTAGTCTAACTTATGGAGCAACGGTTTTTGCTCTAGTAAGTGTAGGTATTGTGAAATTCTTTGGAATTGCTGCCTTTTTCATGCATTTATGGGATGATGAAAGAGAATTAACATATACATTTGCATGTCCATTTATCTTTGTTGTAATATTATTCATTGGAATTGCATTTACAAGTCCTGGAGGAGTTGCTGGTTTACCTGCTTGGTGTTCTCCTGAATTTATTGGCAGTTATTCACCAACAGCACCTTAAAATATTAATGACTTGTAGACCTGAATATGAAGAAATTCATCTCTGCTTTAATTGTATTATCTATTTTATCAGGCTGTTTTGGATCTCCATCTGATGATGCTTGGCCTCAATTTCATGGCACTGAATGGGCAGGAGGACCTGCATCAGATTTTATTTTGATTAATCAAGATGGGGAAAACATTTCACTATCTGATTTTGAAGACAAAATAGTTGTGGTTGCTTTTACATTCACTACATGTCCTGATTTTTGCCCAATGATTGAATATAATATGAATCTTGTAAAAGAGTCCTTGGGAGATTCTTATGGAAGAGATGTGGTTTTTCTTTCAATTTCAATTGATCCATTGACGGATACTCCGGAAAAAATGAAAGAGCATTGGCATGAAGGATTAGGATATGATTGGAATCATTTAACTCATCCAGATTACGCAGTTGCAAAATCTGTGTGGGATTCTTATGCAATTGTAGTTAAACCTGCATTTATTCAGGCACATACGATAGATGAAAACCCAATTAATGCATCAGATAATATGTATGATGACTTGTGGGTTGTTTTAGAACATTGGAATATGTTTAGCGAAAACGGTCAAAGGCACGTAAAAACCCCAAGCGCAATAAATCATATTGAAAATATATTATCACAACATACTAATTTAAGCACTAATGATATTGATTATCTAAATTCTGAAAATCAGTCATTAACAATCAATAATGGGAATGAATCAATATTTTTAACAATTGATTCAAACGAATTAGATGAAAATACAACTGGGTGGGATCTTATTGTAGAATCATTAAATTCTGAAAATATCTCTTATGAAGTCACTAGCAACAATGGAACTGAAACACTAACTAAGATTAATGGAAATTTACTTGAAACTTGGCAATTCATGATTTGGAATGAAACAAATAAATTATGGGAAAATAGCCAATTAGAACTTAATTCTGAAAATTTTAACGCTTTGTATAATTCAGAAATTAAAAACATGGCTATAATTAATAATGATATTGACATGGTTAATGATTTGCCTATTGAAATTAGAAATCATGACCTTTGTGGGTTGGAATATATGCACGAAAATGAACATTATGGGGAAATTATTCAAGAAATATACCAATGGTGTGAATTTAATTTAAATGATACTAAAATGCTTGAAACCGTTTCAATACATATAACAAATTACATTCAAAGTCTTGATGGAGAAGAAGATGACTCTTCCGATAATGGAGATAATATAGGCCATAGTACAGTTACACTTATTTTAGACAAAGAACATAACCGTAGAGTTGCACATACTGGATATAATTGGGATCCTCTTGAGTTTGTTGAAGATATCCAATTATTGTTGGATGAGTGATAATCAAAATAGAAACCTGGGTGTTGTCGTTGACTCAGGAAAATATCAAATTACCATTAATTCCAGTAATTCTTCCTTGGAAAAATCATAAAGGAGAGAAATTGAGTTTTTTTCAAATTTATTTTTCTAGATTTTTTACATATACATTTTTAATAATAATTTGGCTTATTTGGTACTTTTTAGGAGAAATGAGTTCAAATAATTGTATTACGACTAATGAAAAAATTGGGTGCTCAGCAGCAATTTGGCACACAGAATTCAAAAACCCAATAAAATATTTTTTTTCATTTTTTACAGCTCCATTCTTTTACAATAGTTCTCAACATATCAGATTTACAACAATTTCATTCCTTATTTTTGTACAATCTTTTGAGGCGAGAGTAGGTACAAAAAAAGTCATTTTGGTTTTTTTTACTACGATTATTTCTATTGGGTTAATAGGGGGAATTGTATCTAATCTGGGATATTTCTTATTCCCAAATTTAGAAATTTTTTCATATATGCTAGGACGAAGTTGGATGGGATCCTCTAGTGGGTTTATGGGAATTATTGGGTCTATGAGTCATTTCTCAAAATATAAACCGTTATTACCTGGAATCGTAATTTTATTTGAATCGTGGAATTTTTTTATTAATGGTATTTCACTTAGTATTAGTATTACACATATGATTAGTTGTTTTGTTGGTTTTTTCCTTTGGACAATAATTAATCGCAGGAAGCATACTAGTTAACCCCCCAAACATAGATAATCTCAAAGAAGTAATACCTTCAGGAGAATAATGTGAATAGACCCATTAATCAATATAATCATTTCTTTGAATGCATTATTTTGACAATGGTAGTATTAACATCAACATCAATTGGATTAGAAACTAAAACAATTGATTTAGAAAAATCTTCTGAAATTGATTATATCTATGGAACTGTAACTCTTTCAACTAGAACCGCAATGAATGCCTTAGGATTAAGTGAAGATACAAAAATTGGAGCAAGGGCGACAATGAATCTTACTGTGAATTCAATAATTAGTGAAGGATGTAATGATTGTGTGCATAACCCCACAGGTCTACAAATAGAAGGGTTTGTAGAAATTCAAAATATTCGTAATGATATGGGAGGATTAGGCAGAATAGAAGGAATTCTAAGTATTACATACCTCAAAGAATACCTTAAAGAAAATTTTATTTCCAAAGAATGGTTTACAATTAATTGGAATGCTAGTGGAGGGACAGAATTAGATACATATACTCAATTTACAATAATACACAACCCTCCTAAATTAGAATTGGAAAAACGCTATGATGCTGCATTCATTACCTCGGATGGAGAAAAAGAAAGTAGAACTGGACCTTGGTTATTAGCAAAAACATTGATTGATGGATCTATAAATGCTCAAGGTTGTTTTCCAAATAGCGTCTCTTGTGAAAAATCATTAAATCCAGATATAAATTTAACATCTGTTAAAAAATCAATAGATTCTCCAAAAACTATTTCGCATTCGAATTCATTAATACAAATTAACAATTTAGAAAGTACTGAAAACATCCCCTCTAATATTGATGGCTTTCGTAATTTATTTGAAATGAAAAATGAAACTAATGACCATAATATTTGGTGTGACGAAAATGAAGAAGATATAATTGCAATAAAATCTTGGAATCTTGACACTTCCAACAATAACATAATTGCACCAATGACTCTTTGGCTAGATGTACTCGGTTTACCAAGTAGTTCATTTGTACAAACAAATGGAATCTGGTCTGAAATAGATTACAGCAATACAGGATGCGCTTCTATTTCAGATGAAAATAAAAACTTAATTTTTAATATAATAATTAGATAATCCCCCATTAAATATGAGTGTGCTAAAATTACAATAAATAAATACCTCTATTAGTAAAAAGTATTTGGCTTACTCCATGAAAAGGTATACAGGTTTAATGATATTAATCCTAATGGGAATGTCACTATCTCCAGTAATAGCACAAATAGCAACACCAAATTCAGCAACAGTAAATGGTGAAACTCTAAGTGTTGATGGTTTTGTTACAACAAAATTTGCATCGATAGGTTCTGATGTTGAGATTATGGCACATACAAGAGGACATACAAGTAATACTCAAGTTACTGCAGATATTTTAAGATATGATATGGATCCTATTGAAATAATAAATGGTCAACTTCCATTAAATGGAGTTATTGTTGATACTGTAGTTCTACAGAATACTGGTTATCACGTTGATGATGTTAATACAATGACTTGGAAGGGAGTATATACTGTTCCTGTTACTTCCCTAGGAGGTACTTATGCTGCATCAATTAAAGCAGAACATGGAAATATGATTGCAGTTGATGATGCAACACAAATTACAGAATTACTACTTAATAAATTTGAAACAAAGGTTCTACAACCTCTTGACAATGCTTGGGATACTGCAAATCCATTAGGCGAAATAAAAAATGAATTTGATAGTTTAGAAACTGCAGGAACATCAAATGGAGGGTGGGATAATTTTGTTGAAACTGCAACTGAAGGTACTGGCCCAGGAGGTAGTGCACAACTTTGGAATAATATGCTAGATGCTGGGCGTGATCAATATGATATGGAAGCTGGTGCAAATTTCTTAGAAGCTTTGATGGAATTTCTTGATTCAGAAGATGTTGATGCAGGATTAGATATGGTTGCTGCTTTCTTACTATATGGTGATGAATTCCCATTACCTAGAGTAGTAGAAGACTTTGGCGATGTTATAGATCATATGCAAGCATTTGATCCTATTGAGAATTTTACAAGATTTGAAGGAACTGGAGACTTTGAAGCAGCATATAATGCATTACTTGGAAGTAATGAATGGAATGAGTTGCAAGAATCAATTGAAAATCTTGCTAATAATCAATTACCATTCCAATCTATACAAAATATAATGCATAATATTGCATTACTGGCTGTATCTATTCATCCAGAAGCAATGGCTAATTCTTTGGAAGCATGGGTTCAACCTTTAGTTGATGGAGATTGGGAAAGCATGACTCCATTACAAAAATTAATTGTCCGTATGGCTGAAATGCCAGAACCTGTCATTGAGGACTACAATGGAGATGAAATTCCTGATGATGAAGGAGAAATTACTTGGCAATATGAATTATTATTGGATACTTCAGAAGGTCAAGCATGGTCCGCGAAAATGGAATCTAGTTCTTCATGGGTAAATGATGCATTTGATGAATTTAATTCAATGCCTGAACATATTTTAGGGCATGTTTTCGACTCATTAACTAATCCAGTTTGGGAAAGTTTTGCAGAATCCGCTGAAGAATTTGGAGAATGGATAGAGGACTCTTCTAGATCGTATCATGAAGAAAATTGGTATAATTGGAATAGTGAAGATGAAACCATAATTTTTGGGGATTGTGAATATAATGAAGAAGAGGGTGAAGAAGATTGTAGTTCTCGTGATATGAGGGAAATTGTCACTAGTATTCATGATAGAAATGTACTGGACATAGGCATAAGAATGGAATTCACTCCAAGTGATTGGGGACAATGGGAACAATATCGAGATGATGTTCCAGATCAATTCTCAATTGCAATGACTAATGACAAAACTCCTGCGGATGTTGAAAGTACGTTCTTAGAAAGAGATGGGGATGAATACAGATATTATGGTCGATTAACTACATCAACAATAGAAGACGCTAAATGGAGTTTTACACAAGCTCTAAGTAATTTTGAACCACCATGTGATGATTGTGATGTTGAACATGCAAGAATTGAATTTGAAAGATTAAATCCATCATTGTTGGAATCAATGGCATGGGAAAATAATGATGAACTGTTTATTGTTTCAGCTGTTGGTATTTTAGTAACTCAAGATGAAACTACAAATGTAAATGATGATTATGACATTAAGGCGACCGCATATTCTCACAGTGGACCTATTGAAAATGCTGAGGTTGATTTAGCTGTTCTCAGAGTTTCTCCTCAAGCAGCAGTAGGTGCTGTGGAAGCTTTTGAGGTTGAAGGAGAAATTGAATACGTTTGGCAAGATGAGGTCATTTCTGGACATTATAATGCTGATGATCTTGAAAATGGTGATTTAACTGTTGAAATAAATCCAAGAGGGCATAGAGATGGGGAAGATGTTTATCTATATGATCAATTAACATTCCAAGATACTTTCCAAGAAGATGGTAATGGAGATGGTGAATGGTATGTTGATATTTCTAGTGCTAATGGAGACATAGGTATTTCAGAAGTAACCACAACTGGAAAAACAAACTCAGGAATTGAATTTGAATTTACTGAACAAATACCTATGCCTGGAACTCCTGATTGTATGTATACTGAAGGATATATACAAGATGAGGAAAATAATAATATTGAATTGTACTTAAAAACACAGCAATGGGAAGGGCATCAATATTTTGAAACTACTAATATTGAAAATATCAATATTAATTGGGGAGATGGTACAACTGATAATCTTGAACTGGAATCTTGGGAATCTGACGGGTACGACAATTACTACTCGCATCAATACACTAATGATCCAGGGTATGAAAATCAAATTACAATAGATTACAAAGATTTTAATGATAATCATTATTATCATTATTTTACATATAAAAATGATGATGGGTTTGAAAAAACATACTATGATGAGGAAACTGATGGAGATGTAACATATTATGATTACAACGATCAAAGTTTTGAATGGGGTGTGTACAACTATTGTAGTTTAAGATCTTGGGATAGTATGACACCAAGTCCAGTAATTATTGATAGTTTCATTACAGATGGACCATTTGAAGTAATGAAAGAAGAAATCATGACCTCTGATAGTAATGGAGAAACGGTAATGACTGTAACTCCAACATTACCTGGAGCTTATATCTCAATTGCACAAGTGAAAGTAACTCGTGCGGATGGTAGTGAAATGATAGGAGTTGGGATGAATCTTGCAGCAGTTACTGAAGGAAGTATTTCAATTGGAGGAGACTTAAATCAAGAAACTACTTTTGGAGGAATCCCTGTATATTCTTCAGAAAGAGGTGATTTAAGCACTGGAATTTCTATTGCGCCTACAGATATTCCTTGTGAGGATGGTCATAGAATTCTTGTGGGATTAGTTCCATTAGTTCTTAGTGAGGCATTCCCAGGAGTTGACGAAGATGCATGGACTGGGCCTCAAAATGATGAGGATGACGGAGATGGTTTATTTGGAACAGAATTAGAATTTGAATGTGGTGAAACAGCCAAAAACTGGGAAGTTGACTTAGAGTCACCAATGTATCTGTTAGCAGCTATAGCAGTTGATAGCACTGGCAATAACGGAAACAATGATGAATGCTATGAAGTTCAGGAAGGAGAATATTTCGATGATGATGGATGGTTTTATCCATATGATAATAATGAAGAACATTGGGTGGAATGGGACGATTATGTATGGGAAGATGGATCTTTCTGTCCTGGTGAGTCAGTAGGAACTGGTGACCTAATTTTATTCCCTAATGCTTTACATATTGGAATTGTATTAAATAATCCTGCTTCGTTAAAATTAACAGGAGAATTAGGGCCAGGTCAAGTAACAAATATTGCTCTTAGCGATGAAGATGGGCCAGCATCAAGAATTCTTGCTGTAGCAACACCAAAAGAAGGTTTTGATCCTGCAACTATTGATTTGTCTGCAGTAACTGAATTTTTGTATGGTGAAGGAGTTAGAGAAGAAATTGGATGGGTTGCTAATGATAAATCTATCGAGGATGTATACATTTCATCTGATGCATGGTGTGAATACAGAGAAGACGACTATGATTGGGAGACTGATACTCAATATGACAAATCAAATGTCAGGGTGAGAATTTATGCTGACAATAATCCATGGAGTTCTTCCATACCAGACCCTAAAGATACTGTTCTAAAAGATAGTTCTGGTTTCTTAATTACGCCAGTTAGGGATTGGTATAAAGAGTGGGGAAATGAGTGGTATGCAAACTATGATATTGATTTAGGTGGAGATTATGAATTAATTCTTGGTGATCATGTAAATAAGATGTATATTGACGCAAATACAGAAGATTGTAATTATGTTGAAAATGGATACCATAGTAGTGAAGGTTCAGAAGTAGATACTCCTGAAGAAATATTTGACTTGATTGATTCTCTTCTTTCAAATATGGGTTCGATTGCATGGGGACAAGGATCTAGTGCTGATTTAGAACTGCCAATTCTTTCATCCCCTGTAGGGGAATATACGATTATTGCAATTGCACAAAAAGGTGAAGGAGAAAATGCTGAAATTATTTCAGCAATAAATAATATGGTTGTCGAAGCAACACCAAATCCTGAACCTCCTGAAATTAAGGATGTATTCTTAAGTTTTAGTCCTCCAAACCCACAAGTTGGAGATACTGTAACTATTCAAGTTGTAGATGAAGATAATACCCCTGTAGATGGTTTATCTGTAACTGGAAAAAGAGACAGTTGGACAATATTTAGTATGGTAACTAATGATGTTGGGCAAGCTGACTTTATTGTTCAGGAAGGAACTATCGAGGTATTAGTAAGTGGCGGGAATTTTAACCCAGCATCAATAACAATCATTGTTACAGCTGAAGGAGTAACTACAGGTGACGGAGATACATTACCAACCGAAGATAATCCAATAGGATCTGATAACCAAACTTTAGACAATACAAATGAAGAAAATAATGGTGAAAATAATGACGATGAAGATGCAGGAACAGGTACTGGATTAAGTTCCGCTCTTGGAGAATATCAAAACATATTTATCATCGTTATTGCAGTTCTGGTTGTTGTAATCTTAGGGCTTCTAACTGTTATGAAATTAAGGGGCAGGGAAGGAGATGATTGGCAAGATGATGGTGCTGCATGGGATGATTACCAAGACATTGTAAACAGTCCTGTATCTTATGATTCTGCGCCTGCAGCTTCACCACCCTCTGATGGAAGGCCTCCAAATTACATGGAAGGACAAATGAGAGATGGTTATGAGGTCTTAGAATACCCATCTGGAAGTGGAAATTGGTGGTATAAAGACGGCCAAACTGGTCAATGGCAGGAATGGAAATAAAACTCATGATTACTAAGTAATACTGATTTAGTTTTACTAGTAAGAGGAGAATATGAACCCCAAACAAGCCAGGATTTCCATAATACTAGTCTTAGTATTATGTTCAGGGCTAGTTTTCATTTTTCCTACAGAACCGGTTTTAACTACTGAAGTATTGTTCGATGACAAAGTTGTTCAAAGGATTGAAGATGAAAGTAATTATTTAGACGAAAATAAATTAATTTTGATAATTAAACACGATGATAATGGGCCATTAACAAATAATTTAACACGTGTTAAAACTCTATTATCTCTTGAACAAGATATTATCAATAATAAAGATAATATTGCATTTTTAAATGACAATTCTGCCTACATTGATACTGTGTCTTCACCACTAAACAAATGGTCTGATGCTTTTAATTCAAGAAATCGTTCTCTTGAAAATGCTACAAAGTGGGCAGATGTGTTACAGCCTATACTTGCGGATGGCTGGTGTGGAGAAAATACTACATCTGAAGAGAAATTAGCATTTCAATCTACATTATTATTACTTCCTAATGAGGCAAAAATGAATGTGGCATGCCCAGCTTTTTCTGGATCTTCTGCATCTCAAGCACCACAATCAAATGAATTAATTTGGCTAATTAGTTTAAAGGATATAAATGATTTATATGGTGATGTTCGGTGGTCCATGGTTCTATCTTGGGCAGAAAAAATAAGTGAGGAATCAGAATTTGAAATTGAACCAGCAGGAGTAAATATGTTATTTGCAAAAGCACAAAAAATTGCAGAGGATGATCTTTCATCGATATTAATCCCCTCACTATTATTTCTAATATTAATTCTAACAATTGGATTACAAGATTGGAAAATTTCATTGGTAACCATTGGAAGTGTCACACTAATTATTCTGGCTGAACTTGGGATTTTATCTGCTATTGGATTTACAATTTCAATTATAGATGTGATTGCAATTCCAATAATTATGGGTGTTGCGGTTGATGGTGCATTTTGGTATTGTAAATCATCAAGAAAAAGAGAAGAAGTTAGAAGTATGCTACTTATTGCTATGATCACAACAGTTAGCGCTATTTCATTATCTTTGATTTCTCCAATTAGGGCTCAAAGATCATTAGCATTTGTTATGATAATTGGAATAATTTTGGATTGGGTTGTTACAAGATTTTTACTTGAAAATTTCTATCTAAGTAAACGTAAGTATTTTGAAAACTTGACAATTAAAAAATCATTTGATAATAAAACTCCTATGTTCTGGCCTATTGCATTAGTAATCTTAGCATCAATTTCAATTATCTCTCCTACTAGTGTTGACATATTAGATGTTAAACAATTTTTACCAAATGACGACCCCTCATTAGATGATTTAGATGAATTACAATCAAAATACCTCCTTGCATCTGGAACAATGGCTTGGATAATTATAGATGCTGAAGGTGATTCAACAACTGATTTAATTAAAATTCAAAATTTCCAAAAACAACTTTCTTATCATCCAAGTATTATTTCAATTGATACTGGCATCTATCAAACCCCGTTAATCATGGGAGTTCCGAATTATGATGGCGGAATGGAAAATGTAACAATTAACAAAATTCTTAATGAATTTGAAGATTCATTTATCCATTCAAACCCCAAATTGCAAAAAGATGGAGTTACGACTGGTATTGCAATTTCGGTCTTAATTGATGGAAGTTTTGCAGATGCTGCTCTTGAATTTAGTGATGATGTTAGATTTTTAATGAATGAAAATGAACTAAATGGAGATGTTGGCGGGCAACTAATATCTGGTGCTCAATTGGCAAAGGATTTCGGAGAAAATAGAGTATATCAAATATTATTTGCAGGTATTGCTGTATTCATTGTCAGTTTTGCATTATTACGTTCACCAATTCGTGCTTCTAGAATTGCTGTAGGCACTATTGCCATCGGCGCCGCAGTAGACGGAATGGCTAGCATTATTGGAACAAGGGGTGTTCATACTGCCCCCGCTGTGTTATTAGGAATGGGATTTGCTGCAGACTATCTTTCACATGCGAGCGGAGAACATCCTTCTACGAAACATGATAATTATGCAAGGTGGGGTGCTGCAATATCATCAATATCGATTTTCTTATTACTTGGATTTTCAGTATTTCCTCCTGCACAAAACACAGGTAGATTACTAACAATAAGTATTCTATTTGCAGCCATATTAGCTACTTGTCTTTCATTAACATATATTGAAAAAGGAGAAGAGGAATAAACAAAAAACTACTGGCTTTTGTAACAAACAAGGAGGATAAGTGAATGGATAAAATAAATTTGAAAGAAAAGTTATCAATGTTCTCTGAATATTGGTCTCCAAAAATCATAAGTGAATTAAATGATTATCAAATAAAATTAGTGAAAATTAAAGATTCGTTTGTATGGCATAGTCATAATGATACTGATGAGCTTTTTTTGGTTATTGAAGGAAATATGAAAATTGAATTTAAAGATAGAACTATTGAATTAAACGAGGGAGAAATGTATGTTGTTCCAAAAGGTATTGAACATAGACCATATGCAAAAAATGAATGCAAAATTATGTTGATTGAGCCTAAAGGCGTCATTAATACTGGAGAAAATAAAGGTGAATTGACAGCATCAAATGATGTATGGATATAATTCTAAAACCTTACAATGCATGAAGTTCCATTAATTCCAAGGGTATTATTTGAAGCGATTCTTCATGTGTTGCTTCAAGATTAATTGGACAAGCAACTCCTTTTTCAGCAGCTTCTAACCAAGTTCTAGCACAAACACACCATCTATCTCCGTTTTTTAATCCTGGGAAATTATATTGTGGTGCAGGAGTAATCAAATCATTACCTTTAGATTTGGCAAATTCTAGGAATTTCTCTGTAACAATACAACAAACTGTATGTAAACCATGATCATTGCTATCGGTATTACAACAACCGTCTCTATACCATCCTGTAACAGGATCTAATGAACAAGTTTCTAATTTACCTCCAAGTACGTTTATGCTATGTCTCATAATTAATCCTAATCAAAACTATCACATTATCTCTTTTAATAAATGATTAGTAATTTAAAAATAATTGGTGTATAAAATACTTGAAAATTTGTAAAAATTTAAGACTCATACACTCCTTTTAATATCACATAACATTAAGACTGTCATGCGCCTAGTAACAATTACAGCCACACTATTGATTATTTCAGTAGCATTTTTGAATACAGCAAGTTTTGCTTCTGCTCAAGAGCAAAATTCAACAAATACCGAAGAATGTAAAGTCATTATTGGTATTGATTCTTCTGGTGTTGCATTTAACAACACAAAAGTAAATGTGATGGTAGGAGACACTGTTTGTTGGGTTTGGGAAAATGAATCTATGGGACATAATGTAGTACAAGTAGATAGTGAAGATTCTAACGAAAGAAAAGCAGGTGGAGTTTATAGTGGTGAAGCTGAAACAACAGTAGATTTTAGACATACTTTTACAGAAGATGAAACTTTTTACTATGTATGTGAGCCTCATACCTCAATGGATATGAGGGGGGTAATAACGGTTGGAATTGGAACAATAGATCTCCCAAGTGATTCAAATGATACTCCTGGTTTTGGTGTTGGAATAACTCTAATTGCTCTATTAGTGGGATTATTATCTACTAAAAAGTCAGATAATCGATTATAAATTGCTCAATTATTACGAACAGTAGTATAAATATTCGATAGAAGTACCATAAGTTATGAATGATTCATATCTAATAGTTGGCGGAAGTAGCGATATTGGCATAATTACTGCAAATATGTTACTAAATGAAGGTAAAGATGTGACTTTACTTGTTAGGAATGACATTAGAGTCGAAGAACTAAAACTAAAGGGTGCTTCGGTAATTATCGGTGATGCTTTAGATGAAGAATCATTAAATAAAGCAATAAAGCATACTTTAGAAAAAGGAAATGGCAAGATCGCTGGAATTGCACATTTAGTAGGTTCAATTAAGATTAAACCGCCCCATGTTATGACTATAGATACCTTTAATGAAGTAATAAGTACAAATCTTACTACTGCTTTCCTAACCCTTTCATTGGGAGGGAAAATAATGCTAAGAAATGGTGGGGGTAGAATGGTCTTCATCTCTAGTGTTGCAGGAAGTTTAGGATTGGTTAATCATGAAGCAATTGCTGCAGCAAAAGGAGGAATTGAATCAATGGTTCGCTCTGCTGCTGCTACTTATGCAAAAAGAGGAATCAGAATAAATGCAATTGCCCCAGGATTAACTGAAACAAGATTGTCAGAATCCTTAATAAAATCTGATCTGATTCGCGATGCTTCAGAAAAAATGATTCCTATAAAAAGAATAAATAAGCCTGAAGAAATTTCCAAAAGTATCAATTGGCTATTAACAAATGCTCCTGATAATATTACTGGCCAGGTTCTACACTTAGATGGCGGCATGTCAAAAATTCTAGTCTAGGTGAGAGTAATGAAATGGCACACTGCAATTAAAATTAAAAAACTAAAGCCAGGAAAGAAAAAAATGGTTATGGTAGATAGAAAGTTAATTTTAATTGGACAATCTAATGAAAGTTATTTTGCAACAGAAGCGCTTTGCAGACATATGAGATGGCCCTTGGCTTATGGTGCAAAAATTGAAGATGGGTGCATCAAATGCCCACTACATCAAACCAAACATAAATTAAATGATGGAAGTTTACTCGAATGGAGTCCTTTTCCTCTATTTCCACCATATGGTAAATTAGTGGGGATTCTTTCTAAAAAAAAGAATTTGAAAATTTATGAAACTAGAATTAATAATGAATTTATTGAAATAAAAATCTAAGCTAATGAAAATAAAGAGCGCGACGGGAGAGATTTGAAC
>MDSV01234820.1_pt1 | contig 58869 bp, 58 predicted proteins | sample 810851 | NCBI WGS metagenome assembly MDSV01 (sample SAMN05326640, study PRJNA326480) | marine metagenome | isolation source: seawater | place: Atlantic Ocean: North East | collected 2012
ACCTAGTATTTAATGGTTCTTTCCTTACAAGGAAGAAGTCACAGGTTCAAATCCTGTAGCGCCCACAAGGGTTTTTCAGAAATCTTTACATATATATACGCTCTAAACCCACACCAAACCCACATTTTGTAGAAAAGGATCTTTTATCAATTATTATGAAATTATGAAATATAAAAAAGACTTAGGTGGCTTATTTGTTCTTTTAGGTTTTACTTGGCAAGCATTTGGCTCTATACGCTCAAGCTACACTCCAGCTCAAGCAATTCTTGTTGTTATATTTGCTTATCTTGGAGTTCGTTTAACTTACTTCGTTTATTTTAAAAATAAGTAGTCTGGTCGGTTATTCTGATAACTAAGTTCAAACCCACAGTAAACCCATATTTTTAAAAAAAACATATATATTTAAATGTAGAATTGATACATATTATGTTTAAAAAATTCTTTACAACAGGATATTACAGATATAAGGTAAATATTTTTTTATCGTATTTTGGTTATCAAATAAAATTTATTTCAAACATAAATAAAAATATATTGACCAAAATAAAGAAAGTTAAACTTGAAACTGCTGAAGTTCCAAAAAAATGGAGTGATATAAACACTACAACTCAGTCAAAATTTCTTATGAATAATCAAATAGGTTTAATAGAAAACTATAAATCAGATGATATCAATGGTACCGAAATTATTTATAGTAAAAAATTAATAGATAAGCTTATTAGATTAGCTCAAAAAAGAGTTGAGTTTTATTACGGGGAAACCGATAAATTTCTTTTTGAATGTTTAGATAAATATAATTTACAAAATAAAGAAGTTGCAATTCTTGGATCAACTATCCCATGGTATGAATCTGTGATAATTTCTAAAGGAGGTAAACCAGTAACCATAGAATATAACAATATAGAGACAGATGACGAAAGACTTAAGTTATACACAAATGAAGATTTCTCCAGAGTGCATAAGAAATTTGACTTTGCGTTATCAATTTCTTCATTTGAACATGATGGATTGGGAAGATATGGAGATCCAATTGATCCTGAAGGAGATTTTAAGGCAATGAAAAATGTTAAAGATAACATATTAAAAAAAGGAGGAAAGTTATTTTTGTCTATACCTATAGGTTTTGATAAAACCGTATGGAATCTTCATAGGATATATGGAGAAAAAAGATTTCCAATTTTAATTAAAGAATTTAAATTGATTGACTCTGCTGGTTTTTCTGATGAATTATTCCAAAGAAGCGATGCTTATGGAAAGTTAAGTGGAAAGCAAGATAGTGAGAAACCTTTTCAACCAATATTTGTTTTAGAAGCTTAATCGTTTTTAACAATATTTATTATTTCATTAGCTACATAATTTGATCCAAAATAAGAGAAATGAACATGATCAAGAAAGTAATAATACCTATCATTTTTAAAATTACACTTTTGTTCGTTACAAAATAAATAATCAATATCTATCAAAATAAAATTTTCTAAATTTATTTGGTTTAACATTTTTGATAATTCAAAAATACTATCTTTCCATTTTTTGTAGTCGTAATCTAGGTAATCAGAATTTTTAAAGTAATACATTCTTTCATTAATTCCAGGTTCTGGCAAAGGATGAATCAGATAAACCTTATTTCCATTATTTGTTAATAGATTGATCGTTTCAATCAATTGCTTTTCAATATCTAACAATGTTATATCTTCATTTAGATGATTTTGATACCTACCACCTAAAATTAAAATTGAATTTTCCACATCAACAAGTGTTTTGAATCTTTCTGTTCCCTCGAAAAAATCACAGGTGTTTAGGAGCAAAGCGCAACCTCCTTTTGTTGATTCAATAATTGTATAGTCGTTCGTTATGCTGTCATGCAAAAACCCACTCACTAATGATGAGATCATTGAGTCTCCAATAACATAGATCTTCTTATTCTTTTCAGAGGTTTCAAATTTACATAAATTATCAGATTTTGATCTATTCAAGCACTGGTCTCCATCTTGAACTAAATAATTCGTTCCATTTAAGAATTGAAAAGTAGTTTCTTCGTTACTAAAAGATTTTAAATCAGTGTGTCTGAATGAATAACCATTTGTATTTAAAGATATAAACATTGTTGATAGTGTTAGAACAAATAACAAAATAAAGCTTTTGAATTCTTTAACTGAAGGAAGGGAAATTTTTCTGTATCTATTTTCAACCAAATAATAATTCAATGTTGAAATTGTATATATGAAAATGATTACAAAAGTTAATACTAACCAGTTACTTAAATCAATATAATTTCCAAGATTAGATGAAAAGCTATTATGATTTCTTATTCCTGCTAAAACACCTTGATGAAAAAGGTACAAAGAATATGAAATGTTTCCTGTAAAAATTAAAAATTTGAAATAATTTCGGTCTCTAAAAAGAGAGCTTAAATCAAAAGAAAGTAAAAGAAAAGTAGTTAAAGTTGCAATTACTAAATTAATTAAATGACTAGAAATTGAAAAGTTTAAAATTAATGAATAAATCAATAGTACATAAAGAAAGGACCCAATAAATAGATTTGAATTGTCTGTTTCAATTAATTTATGATTTAGAAACATTGCTAATACGCCTAAAATAAATTCCCAAACTCTTGTAATTGGACTATAAAAAATAAAGTTTTGATAATTTAGAAATATTTTTTGAAGAAAACTAAAATTTTCAAAAAATAACTCATTTAATGAAAATATAGAAATAAAAATAATTATGGAATAAATAATTGATTGTATTGAGATTCTAATTTTTCTAAGTAGAACTGCTATTAAAGGAAATATGATATAAAACTGTTCCTCTACTGAAAGACTCCAAAGATTTATTACTAAATTTTTTGAACTATCAACTGTGAAATACTCCATGTATTGTGAAATATGAACATTGGCAAGCAATAAAATTGAGTAAAGTGATGTTTTTGTATTTTGAATTACATTTTGATGATCTACATTAAAAAATAAAACTATTTGTACGAATAGTAAATAGGATACTAATGCTGGAATGATTCTCTTGAATCTCATAAATATAAACTCTTTTAATCTGAATTCATTTTTTGATAATTTTGAATATATTAGATTTGAAATAACAAAACCTGATATGACAAAGAAAATATCCACACCAATATATCCATACTTAAATATTGATTTATCAATGTGAAAAAGTATCACAGCTATTACAGCTAGTGCTCTTAATATTTGTATATCGCTGCGATACTTGATTCGAGTTATTTTTTGCATTTTTACCCTTGGGTGTACTCTATTATTAAACTAGTGACAAATATACTTTATGTGTTTCAAAGAGGAAGATTAGATAGAATCCAATCTAATAAACCTTTTGCAAAAGAAATGTTCTATTCTTATTTTTACTTCAAAGAAAAGTATGAAGATACTGAGATTATTGAATTTGCCTCAGAAAACTGGCGAATATCGAGACATTTTTTTTACAATTTTGATCAGTTAATGAAAAAGTTAAGATTACCTTTTTATACAAACTCAATTGTAAGTATGGAAAATTTAAAACTTATTTTTAAAAAAACTCATTTAATTTTATCTACAAACAGAGTTGCGTGTTCAACTTTACCTATGGTGCTAGTTTCAAAACTTTTGTTAAAAAAAATAAATGTTTCATTTTTTGTATTGGGGATGTTTAAAAATAAGCCAAAGTATAAAATTTTGGAACCATTCAGAAAATTTTTCATTCACTTATTAATTCTTTCAACTAATAATTTAATCTTTTTAGGTGAGGGAGAGTATCAATCAGCCTTAAAAGATTACGAAATATATAAGAAAAAGTTTAAATTATTACCTTTTGCAATAGATTCAAAATTTTGGGATTGTGATAAAAAATATGAACTTCGAAATAAAGAGTATATTTTATTTATTGGAAATGATGAGAATAGAAATTTTCAACTAGTTATAGATATCGCAAAGAAACTACCTGAATTAAAGTTTGTATTTTTAACCAATAAAATATTATCTGAAGATATTGATTCAGAAAATATAAAGGTTCTTAATGGTGCATGGCACGAGACTAAGTATGATGATGAATTTATAAGAGAATTATACGAAAATGCGAAGATTACAATATTGCCACTTAATGATAGCTTACAACCATCTGGACAAAGTGTGACATTACAGTCGATGTCTATGGGTGTTCCAGTTGTAATTACTAAAACTTCAGGCTTTTGGGATTTCAGTAATTACATTGACAATCAAAATATATTTTTCATGAAAAATAATGAGATTGATGAATGGATAAACAAAATTAATTACTTAAATGATAACCAAAACTTACTTAATGAAATATCAATTCAAGGAGAAGAATTGATTAAAAATAAATTTAATTTAGAGAGCTATGGAGATAAATTAAGCAAAATTATTAATATTTAACTTAAATAAGATTATTCACAGAATGTGATATTCTCGTAAATTATTGATTTTGATTCTGAGAGAATAAAGATGTCAAGTTTTGTTGGATAATTTTCTCTTGAAATTAATATACATTCTTTTTTATAATTGTTTTTCTTTATCTCTAAATCAAAATTTTCATCAGGCCACTCTCTAAGAATTATGTCAGGCTTAAGTTTTCCAATACTATATTGAAAATCCCATTTGTTATGACCTGGGTGAAAATCATTAAAGTTATAATTTTTGTTATTTAAGTTTCTTTTTGGGTTTATTTTTCCAACAAAATCATCAGATTTACCAAGAAAATCAATCATTTCTCTTTCTGAATAATAAGCAATGCTTCCAGCCCAAAATACACCAACTTTTGCATTTTTCGTTGTGATAAGTTGAAGTTCTTTGCCTATTTCCGTATTCAAATATTCTGTCTTTAATATATGAGCATTATTGTTAATAAAATATGCCATTGGCTCAAGGCTTAAAACTATCGTAATTAAAATACCAAAAACATAATGTATGTTTTTATTTAAGTAAGAAAGGACTAATAAAATCGTCAACAAAAGCCAATAAAATAAATGAGGTGTTCTAATTTCCATAAAATTGATATTTAGCGGATTAACGGTTGAGTTAAGTGTAAATATTATTAAATAAAAACATAGAGACAACAAAAAAGCTTGAGATTTTTTTAATTTACCTAAATTAAATTCGTCTGCAAATACAACTAAAAAAAACATAAATGGTATAGAAATTGATAAAAATCTATTCGCAAAACCATAAACTTCCCAAGCATCTCCTCCAACATAAATATTGTAAAAAACAAGAGAAATGAAAGTATAAGAAATTAATCTATATTCATATGTAGATCGTATTTTTTTTGAACTAAAAAAAATCATGAAATAAATTAAAAATATTAAAGGAAGAATTTTTCCGGTGCTAAATATTCCTCTTGGAATTTTTTCTAGAAGTGAAAATCCACCTACTTTCAAGTAGTAAGTATTAGGAAGAAAGCTTCCGTAATAGTTTTGTTGAAATAAGAGTAAAGATACAAACGTCAAGAAAGAAAAAACATTTGATATGAAAAATATTTTAAAAATATCTCTATTTTTAAAATTTCGAAATAAAAATAAAATATTCATGACTGCAAGTGGTATTAAAAAATCTAACCTTGTTAAGAAACCAATTATAGAAAAAATACAGTTTCTGATTATATACCTTTTAATGTTAGATACATTTGTTTCCCTCTCGATTTTCAAAAAATTGTTTAACAATATCATTAAACAAAGTAAAAATAACGGAATTTCAAACCCCCTGTACGACCAAAAAATTAAGGGATATTGAAATAAAACTAATGACCCAAAAAATAAATTTTGATTTTTCTTGTTTGGATTGATTGTATAAAGTATTTCAATTATTTTTATTGCACTAAAAAACAAAAGAACTAGGTTAAATAACGAGACAAATAAGGCACTCAAAGATCCTGAGAGATTAAATAAATGAATAAGAGTTAATAATATTGTCCATAGAAAATTTGTATAGCCTTGTACTCTTGGTGATGATTCATACCAAACAAAAGAACCACTTTCAGCAAGTGTTTTTGCATAAGTCATGGATATCATAACATCATCAGAAAGTGTAAATTGTTTACCTAAGGATGAAGTAACTCCTGACTTAAAAATAAAAAATAATCCAAAAAGTACTCCTGGAATTAAAACAATATATTTGTAATTATTTGCTAACTTTTTATTCATATATCTAAAAATGACTCAACATTGCTGAACTATTATGTGTAAATACGGCTATAAGAAAAAAGTATAATATATAAAATAAATTTTTATTTTTTTGATATATTTCATATAAATACATTGAAGAAATCAAAGATAAACAATGAAAAAGTTGAATGACATAAGTTGCTTTATTTGTATCTCCAGAACCAGTCGGATGTGTTACGAGAAACCAAAGATATCCTAATATTGTAAAGATTGATAACAAAGACAATAAAACCATGAATCTATCTTTTAGATTTTTATTCTTAAATATCATTTTTTTTATTGAGTAAATGAATCCAATAATTAATATCATTGTTGGTATTAACGAGACAATATTTACTCTTGCTAAATAATCTCCGATTATTAACTGATTTCTACCTTGTTCTAAATTTCTACTAGTGAATGAAAAATAACCCCAGTAGTCTCCCCATAAATCTGAAAATAAAATTGGTAAAAATTCATTCCTAAAATATGGCCTTATTGGTTTCGTGAAAACCATGTAAGATTCTTGAGATATAGGAAAATAAAATGACAAAGGCTGGTTTGAAAATTTAAAGGGTTTAGTTTCCATATTAAAAGCTGTAAATGAACCATATTCAATAAATAACCCAATATAAAACCAGCTTGATAAGATAAATCCAATTAGAAAAGAATAAGTCAAAAAACTGAAGTATCTTTTCTTTTCATCAAAATCACTAATAAAAAAAATGTACATTCCATATCCTAAAAATAATAAGAAAGCCCATTGTCTACTAAGTGCCATTAGCCCAATTAAAATTCCAAACCATAACGCTTCATATTTATTAAATTTAAAATTTTTGATTAATATTCTCGAAAAAATATAAAGCATTATTGAATGAAAAAAGATAATATATACTTCTCCCCTGATCATCACAAAAGTTTTGAAATTAACAGTTAACAAACCAACCATTAAAAGAAATATATAATTTATCACTTTTTCATTTTTATAAATATTTTTAAAAAACATTTTATAAAAAAACAAAGATCCAAAGAATAATAAAGCTTGAAAAATTTGAGTCAAATTACCATAAATTGGCTGACACGCAGTAACTAAATTCCCAGCATCTATTATGTTTCTGCAAACTACAGCAACCATTGCTGGAAACAAGTAAGGGATAGGTGGGTTAAAAAATTCTCTAGTTTGGGTATCGTTTGGCAAGTTTAAATCAGCAGGTAAGTACATTGCAATAAAATCAATATACGTATGATGTGCTTCAGCATCATATCCGTTTAAAGGATCGTATGAGTATATGTTGTAAGAAAAGAAACCTACCAATGTAATAGCCAGTAAGGTTGTACAATGCTTAATTAGTCTTAACTGCAATTAATTTTTCCTTTTCAATTTAATCATATATCTTAAAAAGCTAATGCCATCACTAGTTTTTATCTTTTTACCTTCTTCATATGATCTACCAATGTAACTTATTGGAAGTTCCAAAATATTATTACCTGTTTTTAAATATTTAAATAATAGCTCTATTTCAATATTGAAATTTACTTGAGTTAAATGTTGGTTTTTTAAAAAACTTGATGGCATTAATTTATAACACGTGGCTACATCTGTTAATTTACAATTAAATAAGATACTAAAAAGCATAGAAAAAAATTTATTTGCATAAAAAGTTCTAAAGTATAAATTTTTACGTTCCCCATCTCCTTTAAATCTAGAACCAATGACCATTGTCTTTTCTTTTATAGCTAAATTAAATAAATTTACAATATCTCTTGGATAGTACTCTAAATCAGCATCATGAATTACAACAAAATCAGAACTTATCAAATTTTTTGCATAATTTAATGCTCCACCTTTTCCAAGATTTTGTTTTGTAGATACAAGAATGATATTTCTATTTTGTTTTTCTAATTCATCAGCAATGAGTGGCGACTTATCATTAGAAGAATCATTAATCAATATTATTTCATTAAAAATATCTAAACTTAACAATCTTGATACAGATTCATGAAGTGTTTTTTCTTCGTTGAAGAAAGGTACAAGTACAGTTAAAGAATTCACTAAATAAGTTTAAATAAAATAATTAAATTTATTAAAAAATGTAAATTTATTGATCGTAATTTTCAAATGCATTCAAAAGTCTTGAATTAGTTGTTTCAAAAGATAAATGAGTATTTATAAAATCACCAGGTTCAAAAATATGTAAATTTTCTAAAAGTTCATCTATTTTTGAATTAATATCCTCTAAATTGTCTAGTTTTAAACCACATTTTTCTGACCAAAATGGCACAGATGAGCCAATAGTTATTTGCCCTTCTATAAAGGTAGTGTTCTTTTTGTATTCGTTAACAATTAAAGGCAAATTTTGATTCAAAAGTTCTTGGATTGCAATTCCTTGACTTTCAGTTCTAGTTAAGGTTATTCCAAATGTAGAACATTTAGCGTAATTAATTAGTTCACTATTTTTATAATTTCCATATTCAAAAATTTTATATTTAATTTTTTTATCATTTAATACATTCTCAATGTGTCTCAGCTCCGAAACATCTCTTTTTTTAAAATAAACCAGACACTGATTATCATTTCTTAATTGGTTTCTTGTTTTTTTATTTCTTGATGATATTCCTACCGGAAGAACTTCGATTTTTGATTCATGTATTTGCAATGATGAGTGACTAATTAATATATCTTTTACTATCTTGGAAGCAACAACAACTTTTATATTGTCTTTTTCTTTTAAAAGGTTTGAGAGAGACAGTAATTCGGAATAATTATACAGTGGCCCAACCAAGACTTTAGAATCACTATTTTTGGAGAATATTTTTTTTAAAGCTTTTTTGCCGAAAGTATCATATTGTAAAATATAGAAATTGTTTGAGTTATATCTATTAAATATAATATCTTTCTCTAGTCTTGCTGATTTTAATAAATTATTTACTAATTTTTCTGGGCCAGAAGTAACTAAATTGTTGGGTAAAGGAATTTTAAATTTCCATGAAAAGAATTCAAACAAAGTTTTTACTTTTGAATATTTAAATTTTTTTGTTAAAAAAATTCTTTTATTTCTCCAATATTTTGGATGATATAAAATTGTGACCATCACTATGAATTATATTAAAAAATGAATACAACTTTTAAAAATTTTATTTTAAGCCATTGATTCTATCTCTTCTATTTCGATTTATAAGTACTAACATATAATAAATGTCGGAAAAAGTTGTTGTAACTGGGGGTGCTGGTTTTATTGGCCATATTATGGTCAAATATTTACTTGAAAATACTGATTGGGAAATAGTTAGTATTGACAGACTAGATTATTCGGGAAATCTTAATAGGTTTAGTCATATGCTCGATGAATGCCCTGATAGTTATAAAAAAAGACTTAAAATAATTTATCATGATTTAAAGTCTGAAGTTAATAATCTATTAGAAAGTCAAATTAGAGATGTAAAACATATATTTCATCTCGCAGCATCTTCACACGTGGATAGGTCTGTTGTTGATCCTATGACTTTTGTATACGACAATGTAGTAGCTTCAGCGAATTTATTAAATTATGCAAGAAATTTAAATGAATTAGAGACATTTGTATATTTCAGTACTGATGAAGTGTTTGGTCCTGCCCCTGAGGGTGTAAGTTTTAAAGAATGGGATAGGTACAATTCGACAAACCCTTATAGTGCCTCAAAAGCAGGAGGCGAGGAGTTAGCTGTTGCATTTGAAAATACTTATGGATTACCAATAATTATTACCCATACTATGAATGTATTTGGAGAAAGGCAACACCCAGAAAAATATATTCCAAATACATTATGGAAGTTAAAAAATAATCAACAAATTACTATCCATTCAGACAAATCAAAGACTAAACCTGGCAGTAGGCATTATGTTTATGTTGAGGATGTTGCTGACGCTGTTTATTTTATAATAAATAATAAATCAAAGTTAATAGAAAAATCACTCGACAAATATGGTGCTAAATGTCCTAAGGTTAACATTCCAGGTACGAAGGAAATAGATAATCTTCAGGTAGCACAATTGATCTCAAAATATTCAGGATATGAGTTGAGTTATGAATTAGTTGACTTTCATTCAACAAGGCCTGGTCACGATTTGCGTTACTCTTTAGATGATTCATTTATAAAGTCTTTGGGGTGGGAGGAAAAGTTTTCTGTCGAGGAGGGCTTTGAAAAATTAGTAAATTGGTATCTTCAGAATCCAGAATGGTTAGATTTTTAATTTAGATAAATATTCTTTCCTTTGCCCTTGTAATTCAAATAATCAATATTTTTATAAATAACTGAGTTTTTTATTTTAAAATTTTTCCATTTTCCGAAATAAGGCCTTTCAATATCCACAATACCTGCAAGTGCATCTACCCCTGAACCTATATCTAAATAAATTGCATTTTTTATAGTTTTTAAATAAGAAAGTAGTCCAGACTTTACATGTCCTACACCTAATAAAAAAATAGAGGCGCTGGAATTTTTTAGTTGTTTTTCAAGGTTTTTCCTGGTCTGTTTTAAATTATCACATGCATATTTTTGAGGAATAGTTAGATAATCTTTAAATTCATCTAAACCAAGATAGTCTTGATATTGCCCATGTTGCATTAATTGATAGATTAATTCAACTTTTTCTTTTGCTCCAATAATCCCAATATCTGCAGAAAATTCATTTAATAGCCACCTGTTTGAAATTGAGCCGTAAATAAATTCTGCAGGAAAATCAAAATCTTTCTTAAATACTTCAATAAATCTTTTCGTATTACTTTCAAATATTTCACACATGTAATAATCATTTTTCTTTGCTTGTCGAACAAACTCTTTGTGATTTATCAGCCAGTAAGGTTTATTTAATGCTCTTTTGCCTGGTTTTGCACTTCCTACACTTTGTTTTTTTAAGAAATAATAATCTCCATCTCCAAATTTGTAATAAGTTAGAGGTATCCCATTTAAATGGTTTTGAACTATTTGGTCTTTAAATTCTTCATACTTTTCAAGAAAATTATCGTATAAATCCTTATTTTTATAATCATCAGGTGGGTTTTCGTAAAATGTATCATTTATATGGTAATTTGGATGCAATATTTACCAACCCATTTTTATGGTTTCAACAATATGATCTCTTTTTTCTTCATCCACCCACCAACCTACTGGTATACACACCATTTCATCAATAAAAGAGTCAAGGTTTGGTAATGGTTCCATAAATTTTTCAACAGAAGTGTGGATATCATTTCTTTCATGAACCCTGCTGGTGACAATATTATATTTTTCCATATGCTTCATAAAATTTTCTCTATTTTTGACTTTTATCGTGTAAATCCAAAATGGAACATAGTTTTCGAAAGAATACTCCAATAATTCTAAGTCTTTTATTCCTTGAAGATTTTTTGAAAAATATTTTCCATTTGAGTCATGAATATTTAAAAGTTCATTTGTTACTTTATGAAAATTTCCAATCCCTATTGAAGCAGAAACATCATTCATATGAAATTTGAACCCAATTTCTTCTATATTTTCTTCACATCTGAAATCTTTTCTATTTTCATTTCTATCTATTCCATACCATCTCAAGAGTTTTGCTCTTTCGGTATCTTTTTTATTTGAAAATATAATACATCCACCATCTACCGAAGTTAAATGTTTAATTGCTTGAAAGCTAAATGTAGATACATTATTAAAGGTTCCTATTTTTTTGTTTTCAAAAGTTGAACCAAAAGCATGTGCAGAATCTTCAATTAATATGAATCTGAAACCAAACTTGTTTTCAAATCTATCTTGTATCTCTTTCAACTTTGAAAGATTTAATGGGTAGCCACCCCAGTGAACTGCCATGACAGCTTTTGTATTTTTATTTAATTTTTTCTCAAGATCGTCAAGATCTATATTGCAAGTTTTGTTGTCAACATCAACCCATCTTATATTTACATTGTTAAGCAAAATTGGCCAATTTGTAGCGGTACAGGTCAAAGGAGTAGTCAGAATATGATCTTCATCATTTTCAATTTTTACATTTTGATCTCCAAGACCATAATTTTTAAGCATGTGTATAACAAGATGTATTCCAGAAGTCGCAGAATTCACAGTCACAACTTCTTCTCCCGAAAAAAAAGTTTTTAATAAATCTTCGAATTCCTCAACTTTTGGCCCTTGAGTTATATATCCACTGTTTAAAACATTATTGGATTCTTTGATTGACTCCTCACTCATGAATACTTTAAATAATGGAATAATTTCATTAACCATTATTTAATTATAAATAAATAATTATTTAAATTTACTTTTCACAATTGTAAGCGATGGAAATTCTTGAATAATATTAATGTCATAATTGTTTTTTTTATTAATTAGAAATGGATTGATTGGGCTTTTATCATATTTTTTCATCCATTCAACATTATCTCTTTCTATTGATCCACCTTCCAATAAAAGTGCTTTTCTTGTTTTAGGTAAATAATTTTCAAATGCAAATTCAAAAATATCTTTATCGTTTGAAATATCAATGTGAATTAAATCATAAAATTTCATATTTTTATAAAAGCTATAAAAATCATCTTTTAGTATTTCAACATTCTCATAATGTTTAAACTTATTCAATATAAATTCGTAATTACTTTTTTTATACTCATACTCTTCAAAAAGATCAACAGCTGTTATTTGAGTTTTATTATCTGTATATTCAATAAATGACTGAAGGGAGTACCCGTCTAATATCCCGATCTCAAGGATATTTTTAGGCTTGAAATTTATACATACTTCTTTAAATATTAAATTAAAGTTATTTTCTGAATAAGAACTTCTAATAATCTACATACCTCCGTATTCCAGAATCAAACCATGAAGTAAATGTTCCTTTTACAAATTCCGATTTTTTATTATTAAAAAAGTCATAAATCAAATTTTCAAGATTTAATTTTTCATCAATCATTTTTTGAATATTGACGGAATTTAAAAATTCAATTAATTCGGAGGATACTGACCCAAAATAGCCAGATTTTACTTGAGGGTGTTCCTCAGAAATAGAAAATAAATTTCTTGGGGAATTTATAAAATTATCTATAAATGAGCGGTTATTTAAAATAAGTTTCGGCTCAAAATAAAATACAAATTCATATTTACTTATTTGATCTTTAGAGCAATAAAGAGAATCAATTACTCCAGCTCCTTTATTAAGCAATCCAAAATTATTTTTATTTGTAAAGTTAAATAAAATATGATCAGGAAAGAGTTTAGCTATTTTCTTTGGCACTTTTGATTTGTTGCTACAAGTATTATCTATCAACAAAATATTCTCGAATAAATCAAAAACACCGTGATTCTTTAATGATTCAAATCCTTTAATATACTGTTCAGTTCTAACTTTTCCATATTGAAGTTTTATATTGTGTTTCTTCATTAAGGGTTTCTTTAGCAAGATAGATGAATTTAAAACTAAAATTTTCTCCATAACCTAAACATTAATCGTAAAGTATATAAATTTAATTATTAACACAACTTAAATTAATTTAGTTGAAAATAATTAAAATGAAATGATACATGAACATAAAAAATAAAATATATGATGCAATTGTCCTTGGTAAAGGACCTCTAGGTGTATATACTTCAAAATTTCTTTCAGAACAAAATATAAAAGTTTTAAATATCGATGCTGGAAAAGGGCAAAACGAATTAAAGAATAAAACTTTTGTAAATTCAAATGTTAATTGGAGAGGAGTTGAACAAATGCCCTCATTAGACAGTTCTGTTAGTCCTTACTCGTGGACTGGAGCATGTATGGGCTGGCCAAAAGAAGATTTAAATGAAATACCAATCGAGCAGAAAGAATTAACTCAATCTCAAAATTCTATAAAGAATTTTTTTGATATTAGTAATTTTGATTTTGGATCTAATAAACCAACTTATAAATTAAATTACGAAAATGAAAATTTAGTTTATGCAAAAGTTGTAAAAGATGTTCAGCTGCTTAAAAATCAGGAAAAACTAAACAACAATAAAAATTATATTTTTTTAGACAATACAATCGCTCATCAAATTAAATTCGACAATAATAATATTTCATTAATATGTCGTGATTCAGATACCAATGAAGAAGCTGTTTATTATGCAAATAAATTATATTTATGTCTTGGAGGTATTGAAAATACACGGTTATTACTTCAATCTAGTGAACTAAGTATAAATAGAAATTTTTTAGGGAATAACTTGTCTGATCACTTAGCTTTGCCTGTCACAAAAATATTTAGCTTTAATTTTCAAAAAGATAGAAATAAGTTCGACTATATCCCAGAAGATGCCAATTTTCATTTATGGCCAAAATTAGTAAATAACAAAGATTTGTCGAATAAGAAAAGATATTCTGGATATACAACAGAGTTTAAAAAGCTTATTTATAAATTAGGTACTTATTATTTGAATGTTTATACGGAAAAAGGTGAAAATAAATCAACAAATATATCATTAGATAAAGAAAATTTACAAATAAGCTTCTATGTCGATGAAAAAGATTTATCTTGCATCAGCAATGCAACTAAAACGTTTACTTCTACATTAAAAAAAAATGGTTTGAAAATAAGTTATAGAAAAATAAGCAACAATGATATCCTACAAAATATTGATACAGGAAAACATCCAAGTGGAACAACAAGAATGTCTTTAACTCCAGATGATGGTGTGGTAAATAAATATTCACAACTTTGGAAACATGACAATATTTTTGTTTTTGGTTCAAGCACTTTTCCAAAATCTTCATATATTCATCCAACATTTCCGGCATTATCATTCGCTTACTACGCGCTAAAAAATACATGATAATAATAAAAATCTCAGGAGGATTGGGAAATCAGTTATTTAAATTAAATAAGGCTCTTGAAATAAATAAAAATTATAAAAATCTTTATCTAGACTTATTTTCATATGAAAGTGATAAGTATAAAAGAGATTATCATTTTTATAATGATTTAGATCAATTGAAGATTTTAAGCCCAAATCAAAAACGTTTGTTAAATAAAACCAAAAAAATATTGAATAGGGCAAACGCTATTAGACATTATGATGAGAAGTTAAATAATTACCAAGATTTCCTAACAGATAAAGTCAGAATAAAATTTTTATCAGGTAATTGGGAAGAAAATGTAAATCCTGATGACAATAATTTATATATCTTAAGATCTTTATTTCAAAGAGCTGAATCTAAAAATGATAAAATTGTTGCAGTACATTTCAGAACAAAAGACTATGAGATTAGGTTGGAAGAAGATTATTATCGAAAAGCTATAGAAGAATTTAATAATGATTACATTTTTCATATTTTTGGTGATGACGATGAATATTTAAAAGACAAGATTCCATCAATATTCAAAAATAGAAACTTTGAGTTATTTAATTCAGACAATCCTATTGATGATTTTGAAAGACTATTGAGTTACAGAAACTACATATCTAGCAATAGTACATTTTGTTGGTGGGGCATAATGTTGAATGATGAAAATAATTTAAATGTAATTTCTCCTAAAACATGGATAAAGGATAGAGATTACCAAATATTTAAACCAGAAAATTGGAAACAAATTTGATTATTTTTAGTTTCTTTATGTTAACAATTATATAATTGAAAATTTAACCAAATCTCGTATTAAAGTAAATAAAAATGGGGAAAGAAAATAACTTTATTCTTGTAACTGGAAGCGATGGTCTAGTAGGTTCTGAATCCGTTAGATATTATTCAAAAAAGGGTTTCAGCGTTATTGGAATTGACAATAATTCAAGAAAGAAATTTTTTGGAGATGAAGCTTCAGTTCTTTGGAATAGAAAATCTCTTAAGCAAGAAGTTGAAAACTATGTATCGTTTAACAGAGATATTACAAATAAAGAATCAATGGAAAAAATTTTTTCTGAGTATGGAAGCGATATAGTTTTAGTTATTCATGCAGCAGCTCAGCCTTCTCATGATTGGGCTGCTCAAAACCCAAGATTAGATTTTTCAACAAATGCTATCGGAACTTTAAATATTTTAGAATGTTTTAGAGAATATTCTCCAAATGCTTCATTTATATATACATCAACAAATAAAGTTTATGGAAGCAACCCTAACAAAATAGAATTAGATGAGGAAGAATTAAGGTTCACACCTAAAAAAGGTTCACATTTTGAAATGGGAATTGATGAAAGTATGTCAATTGATAAAACTTTGCACTCGCTATTTGGGGTTTCAAAATCTTCGGCAGACTTGCTTGTTCAAGAATATGGAAAATATTTTGATTTAAACACTGTGTGTTTCAGAGGAGGTTGCCTTACCGGTCCAAATCAATCAGGAACTATGCTTCACGGATTTTTATCCTATTTACTCAAATGCATTTCAACTGAAAAAGAATATACAATATTTGGTTATAAAGGTAAACAAGTAAGAGACAATATACATTCAAAAGACCTGATTGAGGCATTTAATGAATATTTCAAAAAACCAACAAAAGGTGAAGTATACAATATTGGTGGAGGTTTAGATTCTAACTGTTCAATGCTTGAAGCAATAAAAATTGGTGAAAGAATTAGTGAAAAACAATTTAAATATCAATATTCTGAAAATCCAAGAATTGGTGATCATAAGTGGTATGTATCAGATCTTAGAAAATTTCAAAAAGACTATCCCGGTTGGAAAATTAATTACAATATTGCCTCAACAATGGAAGAAATTTTCAATGAGAATATCCACCGATGGTATAAGAAATAGAATATTGAAAAAAATATATGTAATTGTTGAAATAAAAGGTGGATTTGGTAATCAATTATTTCAATTTGCATTTGCAAACTCCCTCAGAAAAATGGGTTATAAAGTAAAAGTTAAAACTAATTTTTATGAACAATTTGAAAATGATAACTTTGAAAATACATATAGAAAGTTAGTTTTACCTGAGACATTATTTGGGTTCAAAAAAACAAATAAGCTTACAAATAGACTCTTGGTATGGGCCCATAAATTCAATAAAAGCAAAAAAATAAAAAAAATCTTTGGAAAAAGAAACAATTCCTTTTTTATAAAACTTAAAGATAGCGATTACTCATTAGAAAAAATGAACAAAAAAGTAATTCATTTGGATGGTTACTGGCAAAATATAGACTCTATAATTTCAAATAAAAAATATTTAATTGAATCAATTAGTAAAAATATTATTTTAAAAGAGGGCTTTGATAATAGTTCGACATCTGCTTCCGTAATGTTAAATGTGAGAAGAAATGATTACTTAGAAATGAACGAAGAGTTAAAAAACAATTTTTACGAAGAAAGTATCAACTATATTGAATCGAAAATTAATAATATGGAACTAAATATTTTTACCGACGATCTTTTTTGGGTTCAGAATAATGATATTTTTTCTTTTGCTAAAAATATATATGGACCTGAAGATGAACCAGATAAAGTAGTAGAGCTATTTTCTAAAATGATTCAACACAAACATTTTATCGTTGGAAATAGTACTTTTTCATTGCTTGCAGCTGCACTTAGTGAACAGGATGATTCGATAACAATAATTGCGTCGCCATGGTTTAGACATAAAGATGAAAAAAACTTATCAAAAGAAAACTGGATACAGATAGAAAATAAATAATGAAAAAAAACTTAATCTTTTTTCTAGGCACTAAAGCACAGTTTATAAAAACAATTCCCATAATTAATGAAGTTGATAACAGTTCCTACGAAGTTTTTTTATATGATACTTGTCAACATAAAAGTATTACACAAAAAGAGATAAAGAAAATTAAGGTAGATTTTAAACACATCAAGACGTCAAAAAACCAATTTCCGGCAAAATCCATATTTGAGTTGGTACTTTGGTTTATCAAATCTTTTTTGTTACTTTTTACAAAAAAACTACAATTCAAAGATAGTAAAAATTCAATTTGTTTTATTCATGGAAATACTTTATCAACAGTATTGGGTATTGTATGGGCGCGAAAAAATAATTTAAAAACTATACATATAGAAGGAGGATATAGAAGCTTTAACTGGTTCAAACCTTTTCCTGAGGAAATAATAAGATATTTTTCATCTAAATTTTCAAATTACGTTGTATGTTTTGATGATGAATCATTTGCTAACTTATCTGACATGGGTATTAATGGAGAAATTATTCAAGTTTCAAGAAACACAATATATGATCAAAAATATCTGACTTCTATACCGACAATACATGAATCTAAGTTGACGATATCAATACACAGAAATGAAAATATTTATAATAAGAAAAGGCTTTCTGAAACTGTTAATTTTTTAATTAATATTAAAAGAAATTATTTCGAGATTGCAAACTGGTATATGCATCCACAAACTAAAAAAAATCTTCAGAAATACAAGCATATTGAAAAGCTAAACCAAGCAGGAATTGTTACCAAGGAACTCATAGAGCATGAAAAATTTATTAAAGAAATCAAAACCTCAAAATGTGTAGTTACTGATGGTGAATCTGTTTTGGAAGAATCTAAAATTATAGGTACGCCAACCTACGCACTATTAAATAGACTTGAAAATAAAAAGTCTGAAGGTAAAAATATTTTAATATCTAAATATAATCATGATCAAAACATTTCATTTTTTGAAAATATAGAAGAATATATTGCCGATATTGACAGAAAAGATAGCTCTTCACCATCTAAGGAAATCATTGATTTTATAAACGGAGTTTTTTAAGATTGTGTGTTTCTTGATACAACTTTAAAAAAACCATCATCTAGAATTCTAATTTCTCCAGTGTCAACAGTGCAGTCGATATTTATCCAACATTTGTCACCAGTTTCAGGTTCTACCCAATTTTGGAATGTATTAACATAAGCAACATCTGGGACAACTAATGATGGGTTAAAGTTAAAATCAAAAGACCTATATGAAGCAAGTCTGGGAACACTTAATACTGAAAGAATTACGATTGGAATAAATAATTTTTTTTCCAAATTTTCGTAGTTTTTAAGTTTTAAATTTATACCTAAAACTGCAATTGAAAACATAATCAATCCAATGCCATACCTCGGTGTAGGTCCAGCAAAAATAAAATAAGTTAAATTTAAAAATATATAATAACTTGTAATTTTTTTAACGAATACTATTTTATCTTTTTTAATAAAAAGTATTTTTCTTAATAATAAAATTATTAATAAGGAACCAAGAAAATTTAATAAAACTGTCCTTCTTATTTCATCATTAATTATTGAGCTAAACCATATAACAACTGGTTCTTGAAAATCATACGCCATACTATATGATGTAGAGATTCTTTCATATTTTTTTGTTGAGTTCTCGATGTACCAACCAATGTTATTAAAACAAGTTATATTTAAAGGAAAAATTAAACATCCTGAAACAAGTACAGATTTTATTGTCCAGAGTGTAAATAAAAATAGGTAAACATATGTATTTTTTAATAATATTGATATTGTTGTATGTTTTTTCTTGATCAAATTTATTACATGAATTATTAAGAGTATCCCAACAAAGACTACACTTAATTTTATTTGAATAAGAAATACTATAAATATCAAAAACAGATGATATTCAATTTTACTAAAACTATTTTTACTTAAAGCTTGTACAAGCATTAAAGAAACAAGGTAGAACATAACAGCAACTGGTAAGTCTTGTGCTGTTACACTTTGAATATAAAAAAATCCATTTCTACCCCCATCAATACCAAAATTATCAAGAATAGAAAATATCATGATGAATAATGATGGATATTTAAGTAATGAATCTTTCGAAACAAAAAGATGATAAGCTGAAAATCCATAAAAGCAAACTATAAAAATCAAATTGATAAAGTGTAATAAAATAAAACTTTGATCGAACCACAAAAATGCGGATATGTATTCATAAATTGAATCTGTTCCGAATGGCCAAAAAATATTTACCATTCCAATAATTTGATTTGACTCCCTTAGCCACAATTGATGATTTAAGTGATAAAAGCCTGCATCATAATGAAAATTTATGTCATAAGATGAAAAAAGTAAGATTACTGGAACAAAGATGTAATAAAAGAAGTTAAAGAATTTGTTATCAGAAAAAGGAATTTTTATTTTTTCAATAAAATTTGGTACTAAAAAAATAAAAAATATTACATACAATATCGAGCTCTTCAAAGGTAAAAAGAAATGAGAAATAAATAATATATTTCCAACTAGAAATAGACCTGTTATTGGGTAAAAAAAATGAATTGGAGTGTTAATAATTAGGACCTCATCTAATTTTTTCTCTGATTTCAAAAAATAATTTATTATTAAAAGAAATGATCTACCCAGTAAATAAAAACAAATCCAAAAAATTAAAAATTTACTAAGAAAAATAAAATAAGTTAAAAAGGAATAATCCATTATAAATTAGTCAATGGACTGTATTATCTTACAAATTTTATCTGAGATAATTTGCTGATCTTTTTTATTTATATGATTTCCAATAGGTATGTAAAATCCACATTTTCCAAGATATTCTGATACAGGTAATTGATCATTTGATTTATATATTTTTCTTAAAGCTTCCTGTTTATGAAGTGGCCAAAAAAAAGGCCTTGTTTGCACCCCTTGCTCAGCTAACTGAAACATAATATTGTCTCTTTCAGTATCTACTTTTAAGACTATTCCAAATACCCAATAATGATTGTCTGTATTTTTCCACTCGGATAATGGAAGTTGTACCTTATCACTTATACCGGAAAGTAGCGCTTGATAATATTCTCCTTGTATTTGTTTTTGTTTTATAGTTTTTTCTAAAGAGTTAATTTGTGAGATACCAAGTGCAGCTTGAATACCACTAAGCCTATAATTCCAGTAAAAATTTTCATGTTGGAATCTTTTTGCATTATTAAAACCCAAATTTCTCATTTCTTTTGCTTTTTCGTAGAAAGTATCTGAATCAGTTAGAAGCAGTCCACCTTCCCCTGTTGTTATGTGCTTATTTGCATAAAAGCTCAATGTTGATATATCACCAAAAGTGCCGCACTTAATATCATTTACGTGTTGACCATGAGCTTCAGCAGTGTCTTCGATTATTTTTATCTCTTTATCTAAACAGTACTCCTTAATTTTTTCAACATCACAGACGAGGCCATAAGTATGAACAACAATAATAGCCTTGGTTTTATTAGTAATCTTTTCTTGTACGTTTTCAAATGACATATTCCAAGTTAAATTATCTACATCGCAAAATATCGGTTTTGCTTTCGTTCTTATGACTGCAGAGAGACAGGAAATAATTGTGAATGAAGGAATAATTACTTCATCGCCTTCTTTTAAATCTAATAATTGTAAAGCAAGATCAAGTGCTACACTTCCGTTTGAAACAGCAATGCCGTATTTCCTATCAAACTTATTCGCACATTTTGCTTCAAATTCTTCAACAACCGGGCTTGTACCAGATATGTTATTTGTCATTAGAGTTTTAAAAACAGCAGTTTTATCTTTAAAAGTAAGTCTTGGTTCAAAAACTGAATACATTAGAATCTAATTTTGTCAGTTTCGGGATTATATGGACCCTGCTTTACCTCGATAAACTTGCTATTTTCTGTAAGCTTTAGACCATGCCCTCCAGATAATAAAGCTAACGTATCACCTTTATAGATTTTTTCTGATTGAATAAAATTTTGATTGTTATCATATATGTCTACCGTCATCTCTCCATCTAACATTACTAAAACTTCTGAAGTAGACATTATTATTCTTTCTTGTTGAGGATGGTAATGTCTCTCAATTTTGGTACCTTCTTTGAGACTAAAAGAAGCTATTTGAAAAGAATCCTCGTTGTCTGTTTCAAAATTTTTACCTTCTAAAATATCATCATGTTTTATTATCATTGCAAGAAGGTTGTTGTTAGAGTCATGTATTTTCATTTCTTTCCCTTCTTGAGATAATAGCAGCGTTGATATAAGGTATGCCTCTTTTTATAAGTTGGAATAGTGAGCTTGCTGTTTTTGATTCTCCTGTAACCCTAGTTTCACATATGTAACCTACTTCAATAACTTTTACTTTCTGAAAATATAAGTCATTCAACATATACAAAAAATACTCTCCATACGAAGACCGATTAAATGCATTTTCTCTAAAGTATTTCTTTTTTCCAATTATGAAACCACTAGTAACATCTTTTATATTTTCTGGAAAGATAATTTGTAAAAATTTATTAAAAATAATTGATACAACCATACCAGCTACCGAATCTTTAGATTTTCTTACATTACGTATAGCTTTAAAAAATGAGTATCCTCCAATATCCTTAACTCCCTTATATCCTCCACCTGATACAAAGCGCGAACCTACAACAACGTGCTCATCATTCTCTTTATATTTTAAAATAATTTTCTCTACAGCTTCTGGTGTCATAGAACCATCAGCATCCATCCATAAAACATTATCATATTTTGATTGAGTAATTCCATCAAAAATTGAATTCGGTAAAGATGGAGTGTCATTTCTTGAAAGAATTTGTATATTCTCATCAGAAGTATTCATTAAATTTACTAGTTCAATTGTGTCATCTGTTGACCCATCATCAACAACGAGGATCTGATAATTATCGATATTTAGATCATTAAATTTTCTAACTAGTCTTGGTATCAAGATAGACAAGTTTTCTGATTCATTAATTGTTGGAAGTATCAGTGAAAGCGAAAAGTCCTTCATACTAATTAGGTTAACATTGTTTATTAGATATTATTTTTTTAAAATTCCAACTAATAAATATCCATTGTTCTTTAAAAAATAGCGATTCAAAAAGTCATTAAATTTTTTTCCAATATTTATCGATATAAATGAGGCGAATATACCAATATTGATTATTTTTTTGGTTTCCATTTTTTGGAATTTTGTTGACATACAAACCATCTCTAGATCTGTTTTATCAAACTTATTGATGTGCTGGTGATTATACCCAACCGACCCAAAAAAATTAACTAGAGGAATCAAATACTTCATAGTACTTCCATAGTTAGGAGTAGTGATGATAATTTTTCCACCAATTTTTAATTTATCATAAAAATTGTTCAAGATATAAATAATTTCTTCATTTTTAATAAATTCGAAAAGTCCAATAATAGTTATTACATCCAAAGAGTTATCACTAGGTTCAATTTTTTGAAATTCATCCAAATTTAAAAATTTATTTTTTTCTCCATATTTATTATTTGCATAATTTATTTGTTGATTTGAGATATCTACTCCTATTGATTTAGCATCAAGATACTTACCAATAAATGTCCCTGGTCCACATGCATAATCAAGATGAATATATTCATTTTTAATATATTTTGATACTTCAAGAAAAGTAATATTATGCCAATTAGATTGAATTCCTCTACCAGTATTAAGGCCCTTTAGTAAAATTTCATCGTAATAACCAGATGGTATCTGGTCTTGCCAAAAATTATTCATTTGTAGACTTCACAAATCACAGCTTTCTATAAATTCTTCCACTTGAATAGGAGGAAAAATAAATATACTCATCCGAATTTATAATTTCTTTAAAAGCTTTATAAATTGAATTTCCATTTTTATCAATACTTGTAAAATCATCTATCATCAGAAAGCCGCCTTTTGAAATTCTATTTTCAATATATTTAAAAACTTCAATGCTAGATTCATAAATGTCACAATCAATAAATACAAAAGAAAAATTTAAGTCTATAAAATCTTTATCTTTCAATACTTCTGAGAAGAAGCCTTTGTATATATTTACATTTTGATATTTTGAAAAATCAGCCTTAACTTTTTCAAAGGAAGCTTGAAAGTTCATTTTATTATAAAATTCGTGATTATCAGCTGGAAAACCATCAAATGAATCAAGGCCATAAAAAGAAATTATTTTATTTTTTGGAAATAACTTGTTGTAGGTCTTTAAGGAGTGAAGAAGAGTCTTGCCTTTAAATATTCCAAATTCAATATAATCACCAGGTATGGAATCTAATCTAATATTGTTCCAAATTTTATATACGTTAAAAAATTTAGAAGCATTGTGATAGTTATCACCGTTAAATTTATTAATTAAATAACTTAATGCTAATGTTTTCAATTTGAGATTAAAGTTCATATTTTTAGTTAGTATTTTTTCAATTCTTTTTGTTCAATAATAGAGGAGCCGAAATGTTCATTAATTTTAGATTTAATTTCAAATCTTAAATCATTCGTTTTGTAAACTGATCGTGCTAATTCAATAAAGTTTTTATCAAAACTATTTTTACTTTCACATTCTCTTATATCGTCTTCAATTTCCCATAATTTTGAATTAACCTCAAATAAATCCTTATAAAATTCATTATATTTTTCTTCATCCATTTCCTTAATTTCTGAAGATTTAGATTTTAGTAATTTAAATTCGTTGTTTAAATATTCTAATTTCTCTGGATTATCTATTTTTAATATTTTTATCTCGACAATTGACTGTTTGTCTAGGAGTTCACCGATAGATATGGGTGAATTAACTTGCATAATTAACTAATTTCCATTTCTTTTTTAAGTCTAATTTACTACCTCTAACATTATGATAATAAAGGTTACGATTACTTTCTATACGATCAACAAAATGACAAAAGCTACTGTTAACACAATGTATTTCCTTTGCATTTTCAGCAACCTTGTTGTAAAAGAAAAGATTTCCAAATATATCAGATTTTTTTTCAACAAATATAGATTTAAAATTGTTATTAATATCTAATTCAAAATTATTTGAAAAACCTACTCTTAAAGCTTTTTCACCAGCTGCAGAAGAAGCGTCAGAGTGTATTAGGTTATAGTTTATAGGATCGACATCATAATAATCTATTAAACTTTCATAAAGTTCCTCTTCTTTTTTCATATCTCTTGGTTGGTTAAAGTATTTGTAAGAATATTTATAAGGAATATTGAGTTGTTTATAAAATGCCTTGTAAAATTTCATACCCTTGTAATATGAAAAACCAACTTTAAGAGCTTTTAATCCTAGGTGAGAAGAAATTTCCTTTACACCACTGTCAGCATTATTTACATCATCTAATTCAACTGGAAGTAATTCGATGTTTTTATTTTCAGAATATAAATATTGAATTGAATTTATAAATTTTTTATCAATTATGAGCTGAATTTTTTTATTGTTCTCAAGACTTAAATAATTTATAAAACCATTACAAATTATTGCGTCACCAAGTCCTAAATGGGTGTATAAAAGTATCCTATCTCCTCGGACTTCTGAAAGATTATATAAATAATCCTCGCTTTTTCTTTTTTCTTTTTTAATAAACATATATCTTAATTTACTTTGAATAAAGTCTTCCATCACCATGATTACTATCATAATAAAATAATGGCTCATCAATATAGATTGAGGATGTAAGTTGTAGCATTCCTAACCAACAATCATAATCTGATAATCTTGGCAAGCCCCTAAATCCTCCAAGCTGTATGAAAATATCTCTTTCCACAACAACACTTGATAAAGCAATACAATTGTGAATTTTTATAAATTCATAGTCCCATATTTCTGGAAAGCTTTTTTGTTTAAATCTTCCACCTTTTATATAGTTTGTGCCCTTATATTTCCTTTTTAAATATTTAAACCATCTAACTTTATTGAATAAAGGATATTCTGTGTTTTTGTCAAATACTCCTTCACCATAAAGACCTTCTGTCGAAGACATCTTGTACTCACTTTTTTCTAATGCTTCGACTTGAGTTTTTAATTTGTTGGGCAACCACATATCATCATCATCTAAAAAAGCTAAATATTTACCTGTTGATTTGTTTGCGCCAATATTTCTAAGAGGTTGTCTTGAACCACCCCAATCAGGAGTTGATGATTTTTCAATGTGTAGTATCTCAACTCTTTCATCGTACTTAAAAGATTTGTACCTATCATCATCAGAGCCATCATTAATCACAATGACTTCTAAATTTGGATAATCCTGGTTTAAAACACTGTTCAATGCATTTAAAAAATAATCAAATCGGTTATAAGTTGTAATTACTGCTGTTACTTTTGGGTAAATCATTAGATATTTCTAGATTATTTTAATAATTAAATTCTTTAATAATAAGATTTTTTTTATTTGACGTAATCTAAAGTATATTTTTTTTCTCCTGCTTTCATTACTGTTTTTTTTATGAAAATTATCTATTATTTTGGAAACTTTTTTTTCACTAAAAGTTATTTGTTCAATAATGTTTTTATCTTCTATATCATCATTGGAAATTTCATTTATCCAATAATTCATAGTCACTTTTTCATAATTAATTTTTGTAGTATCAACTTCACCTAGATAATTAACTAATTTTTCATGCGTTATTTCTCTGTAGTCATTCACAAAGATAGCCGGTAGATTTAATGCAGAACCATATGAAATGTGATATTTTGTTATTGGAATTGAACCCGCATATAGTGCTTCCCAAAATCTATGTGTTTCATATCCATTACCCCATGGAGATAAAATAAATTTATATTTGTTTAATTTATAAATATAACCTTCTAAACTTTGATTTGGATCATCGAAAACAACCCAATCCTTATCTGAAAAATACTTGTATATTCTTTCTCTTTCTTTGTAATTTGTATTTATATTAAAATTTATGTACATTTTTAAATCAGGATTTTTGTTTATTTTTATATTAGAAAAATCTTTTTTCATTGGATTTTTAACAGGATTATTTGATATTCCAAGCGGTAGTGGAATTAATTTATCATTTTTATAATTAACATTTGTAGAATACCACTGGGATATACATTCTGGTTTTTTCAAAAAAAGACTCTTTGTAATAGGTTCATCTGATTGATGGGTTATTAATTTTAAATTTTTTAAATTTTTTAAATTTTTAAGCTCAGCAAATAAATCTTCAACAAAATGTGTAGTTGAGAATATTATGTCATTCTCTTTAAGAACGAAGTCTCTGTTGACGTAAGAAACTAAATCTTTATTTTCAAAAACTTTAGATAGTTTTGTTTTATCAAGAATTTTAGAATACTGTTTGTGTGAAAGAATTTCTGAAAAAATTACATCACTATTTTTAGCAAAGTTATATCCAGAAATGATATCTTTTTCGTCATTTAAATTTATAGGTAAATCAAACATTATTTAATTAGATATCTTAAAAAGTTTAAGAAAAATGAAATTGGCCTTTTAATATTCTTAATTTTATTTCTAGAAAGGAGTATAAGAAACTGTTTGAAAGCTAGCTTTTTCCAATTATTTTGAATGTGATACCTTTTTCTAAATAACTCAAAGTAAACATTATGATAAAAATTTGAATCTGGATGTAAAACTCCTTTTACCGTCCAGGGTTTTGACTTTCCAGAATAATGTAAAAGTTTTACTTTTTTTTCATTAATTCGAGAAGAAGTTTTGTCTCCCTCATATTCCATCTCATTGTTTATGTTTATACTTACGTCATAATTTAGATTTTTATCTAACTCAGAGTAATGTCCATCAAAAAAGAAATTTAGTACGTCCTGATCCCAAAAAAGTATTTTCTCTTTTATCATCATTTGTGTTTGTAGAAGATTATTATGTACATTTTCTAAATTCCATTTTTCTACATCAATTAACATGACACCGGCATTAAAGTACTTATCACTCTTCAGACCTAGTCTATCAAAATCATTATTTTCTTGGAGTTCATTAACATTCCTGCCCAGTAACTTGTTTTTTTCAGTTCTTACAGAAATTATAAAATTCTCGTCATTTAATTTTTTCAAAGACTCACGATAACTTATAGCTAAATCATTTATACAAACTATATCTGCATCTATGTACATTACTTCTTTGACATATTCAGGCAAATATTGGTTCAAATAAAATCTATAGTAAGTTGCTTCTGATACATGAGTTTTTTCTACATTTGGAAAAGATTTATTATCAGAATTAAAATTGTATAATTTTAATTCATTCAAATTGTTTAACTTTTCAAGTTTTTTTTGATATTTTCTAGATGTATATGGTTCTTTATGAATTATGTATATATTAAGTTGTTCAGTGTTGTTTGTTAGTAAAGAGTACATTGAACATGTAGCTTGAATATTATAATTACTATCAAAGCAGTATAAATAATTCTGCACAAGAAAATTTTAATTACATAAAAATTAAAAGTGCGTAATAAATTATTTAGTTTAGGATAATCAATTAAACATAAACCTTATATTGATTTGGTAAAAATTTATGTAATTCTTTTGAATGAATATGTAAATTAACTAAATCAAACTTTTCATTTTTTTTCATTACAACGGGTCGATTATTTCTAAATTTTACTTTTATTCTCTTATTTAATATTTCTTTCCCAACATAATGATGATCTCCAGCCCAAGGCTTTGAAAGTAATTTTCTGGGTTTTCCATCTAAACCTCCTAAATATTGGCCATAAGATGCCGGGTCAAATATGTTATTTTCTTTTTCTGATGGAAGGATTGGAAGCAAATTAAACAATTCAGGTTCATTTTTATTTATTTCGCTCAATATTTTCATTTCATTAAGTTTGTCTTTTCTAAAACTTTTTTGATTAACAATATTAGTAAAGATTGAATCCGTAATTTTTTTATAATTATCCAAACCATCAATATATGAGTAACCAAATATTATTTCATTATCTGTGCATGGAGTTATATTAAGTCTATTTGTTTTAAAGAAATTTTTTACATCACTAAAAGGTTTATAAATTAATACATCAAGATCAAAATGTACAAAAGATTCTATACCTAATTTCTCAGACATATCTGAGAGATAAAATATTCTCATCAAAGAATTTTTCCATAAGGGATTATTTTCATAATTGGTACCTTTGTAAATATCTATATTTTCAATTTCTTTAGTTTTATCTGAAGCAATATCTGAAAATGCTAAGTATGTAATGTTTTTGTATCTAATTGGAATATCTGAAGAGAAATAGATATTGGCATCTTTATCTACACTTAAAATTGTATTCAAAGAATATTTAATATAATTTGGATGATCACCAGAATAATTTAAAAAGTAGTTCATCTAAAAAGTGTAATTTGAGAATATCCCAAAGAGTATTATTTTTTAATTTTATTAAACACAATTGAAATTGCTATAGGAATTGATGAAAATAAAATTGAAATCGCTCTTTCAATTATAAATATTTGAGCAAGTCTACTTATTTCTATGTTTAATAATTGATTGGTACTAAGTATCAAAAATTCTTTAATGCCAATAGCAGCTGGTGTTAATCCTAATAGGCTTGAAAAAACTGAAATTGAGTTATAAAAAACTAAACTAGGAATATTTAATAATTCTTCAAGAAATAAAAAAATCAAAAAAATCTCTAAAAAGAATAAAAAATAGTTAATTACGTAAATGCTTATCAAATATAAATTAGTCCCTCTTAATGAAGTGATTTTATTCCATCCTTCACGAGCTTTGTTAGTAAAGTCCAAAATAGATTTTTGAACTTTATTTTTGGGATTTACTATTTTTAAATTAAATTTTTTAACCAATAAATAAGTTGTTGATGTTACTGACAGCATAAAAATAACAATCCAAAATATACCTATTGAACCTTGTTTATTTTCAATAAAAAATATAGAAAATAAACCAAAAATAGAATTTATAAACAATGAAACAATAAAAAAATAGCCAAAAATAATTAAAAGGTATGAGTTATTTAATTTATAAAATTTTTTGAAATAAGCTAAGCGTAAACCTGCACCTACTCTTGCAGGGAAATACAAGTTACCAAGATAAGTTATCGAAGCAACATACAATGCTTCAAACTGCTTTAAATTTATTTCATAAATAAGAATTAATTTTTTATTAAATAAGCCATTCAAATAAAGTGTTATAAATTTTACTAAAAGCAAAATAAAAATTAACTCGAAGCTTATTTGGCTAAAAACATCAAAAACTTCCGGATTATTAATTAAATAATAAGTAAAAAAAATGACAAACATTGCAGATAGCAAGTTTGAAATAGTTTTCATCTATATATCTCCAAAACAAATCTTCTTGCAAAATAAAACAAAAAGAAAAATACGATTAATAATTTATATCCTTCAACACTTTCAACTTGATTGACGTAATTAATGAAATCAGGATTTTGTACAGGAAGACCAAAATTTGACAAAACAGTTAAAAATGATGCAGAATCAACCATCAAAAATATTATTTTAAATATAGATACACCTAAAAAACTTGTTGTGAATATTTTTAAATAACTGTTTATATCTAGAAATGATTTAAAAAATCCTTCTAAGTAATTTGGCTCGGTGAATCTTAATACCCTGCCAAAAGAATTTGTTTCATCAGTAGTTGATAATTGAGTTAATACTGTAGTTTCAAAGAAGAATAAAGAGAAGATTCCAATTATTGAAAAAAAGGATAAATAGTACAGAACAAGTTTATTTTTCTTTTGAGAAAGAAAATAGAAAATAATAATTAGTGAAATTGGAACTAAGTTGAACAAATACCTAAAACCATAAGAAGAAGCTGTTGATCTCCAAATTAAAACTATCAAAAACATTTGCCCGTACATTGTTAAAGAAATTAATTGAGCTAGTTTATTTTTATCTGTAAAAAATAGATATATGTTTAAAAGTAATCCACAAAATATAACTGGCGAAAACCAAAATATTCCAAATTCCTTTGTAAATAAAATATTTATAAAATTTTTTATATTTTGAGAAACGAAATTTAGTATGTCTCCTTCGCTTCCCACATATCCTGTTAGCGTGCCTGATGTTCCATAAACAAATTGAGGGTTGAATGTTATGACCCCGTATATTTTATAAGAAAAATAGATGAAACATATAAAACTTATAAAAATTCCAATATAAAAATAATAATTATTCCTTAATCTATTTTTAGTAATGTATTTATCTTGGTATAAAAGATATAAAAATATTGGAATATAAATAACGTAAAAATTAGTCCATTTAACAAGGATTGATAAAAATATAAATACTGGAATAACTAATGCCAATAAATTTGATTTTTTTGTTGAAATATAAAATTTGTTCGAAGAGTATAAAATTAATACAATAGTAAATACTTCATAAATATGTGTCATGCTGTATCTTTCAAATGCGAAATAAGGCAAGCCCGATCCAAATATAAGAAGAGAAATAAAGAAAAAGCTTTGATTAACTTTTAAATCATCAAAAAACTTTTTTACTAAAAATATTGATATAAACAGATAAAAAGGTGAAGCCAAAGAATAAAACAATATTTTTGAATTCATTAGCAAAATCTCATTAACACCAATATTGGATAAGAAAATGCTTATTAAATTACCAATAAATAAGAAAGGAGCCGCTAAAAGTCCTGATCCCAGGAAACCCTTTGGCGCAATTTTACCCTCGTAATTAAATCTTTTATTTTCAAATCCCTCTAATTGATTGGAATAATCAAAATCAAAGTCTACAACTAAAGTTTCTGCATGCATGAAATAGTCATGGTCATCTTGGCAACAAAAAATAGACTCTACGAATCTGTAGTCGATTTTGAAAAGTAAAAGAAAAAATATTAAAACTAAAAAAACAGGAAAAAATTGTCTTTTTTTAATCAACTTATTTCCTTAAAGTTTTCCATTGCAATATTATTTTCCTCATTTAACGAAAAAAACAATAAAAAAATAAAGAAACTAAAGAATATGATAAAGACAATGAACCAACTTCCCTGAGGTCCAATACCATCAAAATATCTTATGTTAAAGAATTTATATATGGAAAAGAATGATAAAAATAAAAATAATTGTGAAACTATATCAAGCAACGCTGATATTTGAAGAGATGAATATTTAAATTTTCTTTTTATTTTTGAATAATAATTAGTGATTGAAAACCAAATAAGTTTTAAAAAAATTACTATCGGATTTAAAGTTTTTCTATTATCAGTATATTTTATTGTATTTTTATATTGTCCCATTGAGTAGTTTTTCTCAATCGATTGATTCATCATAAAAGTTACAATATAAAATGGATATCCATATCTGTAAAATAATTTAGGTAATTTAAAGTCCCTAAGACTCCTTTTTGAATAAGCAAATAAACCGTTTAAAGGGTCGTTTACTTTCCAGTTTCCTGTTGAGAATTTTGCTAATAATGATGCGAATGCATTTCCAAAGTATCTTACATTTGGTATGTTACCATCAATGCCCCCATCCCAAAATCTATCACATTTGATAAAATCAAATTTTTCATTCTCAATAATTTTTTTTAGTTTCAAAACATCTTCTTTTTTAAATTGATTATCTCCATCTATTTTGATTAAGTATTCATCTTTTGTTTGTAAAAATTGATTGATACAAATTTCGAGAGACCGTCCAGCACCTAAGTTTTTAGAATTGTTTACGACCGATAGGTTCTTGTATTCTTTTTTTAGTTTTTCTAAAATATCAAAAGTTTTATCTTTACTTCCATCATTAATTACAAGAATTTGATCAAACAAATCAGCGTAATTTTTTATAACTGACTCGATATTTTTTTCTTCATTATAAGATAAAATTCCAAGAGTGGTCACAATTTATGATAACAAATTTATTTAAACTAAAAATGTATTATTTATATCTAATTTGCAATATATTATTAAAAATATGAAATTATCAGTTTTTACAACAATGACAGACCCTGAGTCCAGAAATGACCCTTACAAAGAGGCTATAAACTGTTATGAAGAGATTGCCGACGAGTTAATAATTGTTGGTGAAAAGTGGCCTAATGAGTTTAGCTTTGATTTTATAGGTAAAACATTTCATGAGGGTTTTGAAAAATCAACCGGTGACTGGGTCATAAGAATGGACTTGGACTATTTCTTTCATGAAAATGATATTGATAAGATTAAAGAATCGCTAATTAAGCATAATAATTACCCCGCTGTTGCTTTTCCACAGTATCAATTTTTTACATATGATAGATACCATATAAAGACAAAACTGTGTATAGCGATGAACAAAAAGAAATTTCCAGAAATTATAATAAATGGCGGTGGGGATATGTGTCAACCAACAATTGAAGGAAAGCAAATAATTGCATCATCTGTACCGTTTATAAATATTCCGATTTGGCAATATGATTCAATGTTCAGAACAAAAAAAATAATTTCAGAGGATAGAGCAAGATTTGCAAGAGCATGGTTTAGATATTTTGATGACTGGGGAGACAGAGGCGGTGAGACGCCTGAAATGGCATTTGATGCGTGGATGGAAATGATAAAGAGAAAATATAAAAAGCATACATTAAGAATTGACTTAGAAAGTCATCCAAAATATATAAAAGAAAAGTTGAAAAATTTAACAGAAGATCAATTTGGTTATAGTGCGTTCGGTTTGAAAAATACTATAAGCAGAAGTGGGATCGATTATTTAAAAGCTTATAAAGAAAAGTTCTTTCTTTAAGGCTTTAAAATTTTCCAATCATAATTCTCATTTTCAGTAGTTTTAAAGATCATAGATAGTGCCCATGTCAATAACAATGTTCCGTGTATGTCAGGCTCACTGTTACCTTTTGAAATTTCTACACCATAATATAGTTTCTGACTACTGTCTATACCGTAAGAAAAGCCGCCTAGATTTGGATAAAAATGATTAAAGATTGTTTCATAAAAGTTTTCTAGATATCTTACAATATCTTTTTTTCTATAGTTAGTTTCTAGTGAACATCGATAAAGTACATAAACAAAATCCACTAAATCACATCCTTGTTGAGATGGTTTACCTGATAAACATAAGTCAATAATTTTTTCTGGGTAATGTATAGGAACATCTAACCAATCCAAACCCGTCAATACTTTCATGGATCCGTTGATGAGCTCAGTATAATTTGGTTTTTCTCCTGAATAATAAAATCCATCTGAGTTAACTTTTGAATTAATAAACTCTTCAAGAGATGTTTTAATATCTATATTGTCTTCGAGTTGAGTAGAAACAAAAACACATAAACCTGAGAATTGTGCTCCAGCAGACCATGGTGTATTCCAGTCATATTTATTAAGATAGTAATTTATTTCATTCTCGGTATTAGGAAAATCATCATATATATATTGATTAGAGAAATTTACCTGCTTTAATGAAGAAATTGCTTGTTTTGTTTCAGCTCTAATTGACGTTTGAAGTTCAAATTTTTTTGATTGATAATTATATTTTTTTGATAAGTTCAATAATTTTTTAACAAAATCTTTTGTAAATCTTTCTATTCTAAATTTATTAAAATTATCTATATAAGCATCATCCAAAAAAGAATAGTCTGGAAATATTTTACTTTTTTTTTGGAAACTATTTATATATTGTGACCACTCGTTTTTATATTCTTCATCAAAATTATTCCACTTGTTTAAAGTAAAGTAGGTTTTTAAAGCGTAGCAACTAAATCCTAACTTAAGCTCTCTTCCTGCTTGAGTAGCTCCTTTAAGGCATGGTAGAAATGAATATTCATTACTGGTTATTCTCAGAGAATCAATAAAATTACCAACTTCATCCGTAAAGGTTGTAGGATCAAGGCTATCTATATTTTTTATTTTCATAAAGTCCAATTAATCTATGTTCACTAAATTTTATTAATTCAAAATTATTTTCAAGAAGAAGTTTGTTAACCTCTACAATAGTTGATTTTTCCTCTGGACCTCTCTCATGACCGAAATCTACTGAAACAAAGTTAATATTTTTTAGAGTATTAACTGATCCATCTAAAACTTCTGGTTCAAAACCTTCTGCCTCTAATTTAAAAAGCTTTATATTTTTAGTTATTTTTAGACTATCAAGGGTTATAGATGATACTTCAATCATATTATCTTCACCAAAATTAATTAGAGAACTATTCCCTCCAAGACTATCAACATGCAAACTTTGATTTCCAACTTTGTTTGATAAAGCAGTCATATGTAGGGTGTCTATATTTTTTTGATTGTTTAATTTAAGACACTCAAACGTTTCAGGATCTGGTTCAAATGCAATGTATTGGGTTTTAATATTATTACTTTGAAGTGCCAAATTTAATTCTCCTACATTGGCACCGCAGTCAAGGATAATATCTCCATTGTTAATTTCAATACTGTTTAAACAATAAGAATCAAGTAATCTATTAAATTGGAGTTTGTAATTATTTACCATTCTTAAAATTCTTTTGTTTGGATATGAAATATTACCAAGATTTTCAATTTCTTTTTTATATAAATTACTTTCAAAATATATTTTTGATTTTTCTCTGTAAAAAATATTAATTATTCTACAAAAGGCATTTCCATCAATTTTGTTTATTACAAATGACAAAAACTTTCCTTTAATTATAAAAAGTAATCTTTTGAATGTGCTCATTTTATGAACATCAACGCCTCTAAACATAAACGGAGGGAGGTTAATAATGTAAGGTAAGGTAAACTTCATTTCACTTCAGTATAATAATTTAAAGATTACTATTAATTAAATAAATTATGGATAAAAAAAAAGTAATAATCTTTGGAAGTAATGGCTTAGTTGGAAAATCCTTAAATCGAATTCTTTCAGTATCTAATAAAGTCTCAGAAATAATTGCATCTACTCGAGAAGATACAGATTTATTCTCTATAGAACAAACTAAGAATACTATTGAAAAAAATAATCCAGATATTGTAATTAATGCTGCAGCTAAAGTTGGCGGTATTTATGCAAACGATACTAAGAGAACTGACTTTATAATTGAAAATCTCAAGATAAATTTAAATATATTAGAGGCTTGCATCCCAAACAATAAAATTAAGATTATAAATCTTGGAAGCAGCTGTATATATCCATTAGAAGCTGAAAATCCAATTAAAGAATCAAGCTTACTGACTGGAAAATTAGAGCCAACTAATTCAGCCTATGCAATAGCGAAAATTGCAGGAATCGAAATTGGAAGTTCAATGAGTAAGCAATATGGTCACAGTGTAATTAATTTAATGCCAACAAATTTATATGGCCCTGATGATAATTTTTCTGAAAAAGATAGCCATGTTATTCCAGGTTTAATTTATCGCATGCATAATGCAAAAATTAAAAAGGAAGATAAGTTTTCCATCTGGGGATCGGGGAAACCATTAAGAGAATTTTTATATGTTGATGACCTTTCCTATGCAGTAGAGCATTTAATTGATAAAAATAACAGCGAAGAACTTTTAAATATTGGTAGCGGGGAAGAAGTTTCAATAGATTACTTGGCAAAGTTGATAAAAGAAATCATAAATTATAATGGCAAATTAACTTATGATTTAACAATGCCTGACGGCAATCCAAGGAAACTGATTGACTCAAGTAAAATTAGAAACCTTGGCTGGAAGCCAAAAACAGATTTAGAAAAAGGTATTGAATTAAGTTACAAATCTTTTTTAGAGAATACTAACTAATTAAGGCTTTCCCAGGTTGGTTCAATTAAACCCTCGTTTAAAAGAACTTGTTCTCTTTTTGCTAAATTTAAATCGCTTTCTATCATCAAATCAACAAGTTCTTCAATACTAGTTTTAGGCTCCCACCCTAGTTCACTATTTGCCTTTGACGGATCGCCTAATAGATAATCTACTTCGTTTGGTCTTAAATATCGCTCAGAGATTTCCACAAAATCTTCCCAGTTTAAATCAAGCTTATCAAAAGTGATTTTTAAAAACTCTTTAACTGTATGTGTTTGACCTGTGGCAAGAACCCAGTCATCAGCTTTATCATGTTGCATCATCATCCACATACCTTCAATAAAGTCTCCAGCAAATCCCCAATCTCTACTTGCTTCTAGGTTTCCAAGTGTTAGCTTTGACTGAATTCCAAGAGATATCCTTGTTGCAGCTCTTGTAATTTTTCTAGTAACAAACGTCTCTCCACGGTGAGGAGATTCATGATTGAATAGAATTCCATTGACACAAAACATGTCATATGAGTCTCTATATATTTTTGTCATATTGTGTGCAAAAACTTTGGATGCTGCATAAGGACTTTTAGGATCAAATTCTGATTTTTCATTTAGTGAAGTTTTTAAACCCCCTCCATACATTTCAGAAGAAGAAGCTTGATAAAATTTAATACTACTATCAACATTTTTGATAGCTTCAAGTAAAGAAACTGAACCAATTGTTCCTGTTTGAGTACTATAAATAGGGTTTTTAAATGAGACAGCAACGTGTGATTGTGCAGCCAAATTGTAAACCTCGTCTGGTTGTATTTTGCCAATTAAGGAGTATAAAGATGATGAATCGAGTAAATCTGAATAATATAATTGTAATCTTTTTTCTTTACTGTATTCCGAAATCAGATCATCAATTCGTGAAGTATTTATCGTTGAAGATCTTCGAATTGTTCCATGAATTTCATAATCTTTATCAAGCAAAAATTTAGTAAGATAGTATCCGTCTTGACCAGTTATTCCTGTCAGAAAGGCTTTTTTCATAAAGATCCCTTATCCATAAAGTTCAATCACTTTGACTTTAGTAGAATTTTTTAAAAAATAATATAGGAAAAAATAATAAACCATTGGAAACTGTACTCCCTCCATTGTAATGTCCAGCAATGAAACTATTAAAGCTGGTAAAACGTACATCAAAATTTGATAATTTTGATTTTCTTTTTTCCAATATTGGATAATACCAAAGTGAAAAATTAGAAAAAATAATAGTTGTACTATTCCACCTCTTCCGAATATATTTACAAAATAATTGTGGACATGTTCATTCATTCCATCTCTGCCAAGTCTTCCTGGGGCAGTAGGATCTAACATCTGGGGGAAAATTTCATTGTAACCATAGCCGGTTAAAACCTTTCCTTCCTTAACCATGTCAAATACAACATCTTGCCAAATATCAAGTCTCCAATTAGCGGTGGGATCTGTTGATTCAAGTCTTCCATAATGAAAATAAAATGAAAAGAAAACTCTAACTGTATCTTTTTCTTCGGCTAGGGAGCTAATACTATCAGAAACTGCTGAAGGATTAACTACTTGAACAAGATCATCAAAGCTTGGTCTATTTAGTTCTGATCTGTCAATTCGAAGAGCAGAAAAGCTAAAAAATAAAAGTGAAATTAAGAGATATATCCCGACTCTTAGTTTGTTATTGTTGATATATCGTCTGGAGTAAAAAAGTTCAAATAACATATAAATGACTACTCCTAGAAAAGAACCTCTACTAGCAAATAACAATAGTGGCAGCATTAAACCAGATGTAATCATAAAGTAAAGAAATCTTCTGTTTTGAGATTTTATAAAATATTTATTTAAAAAATTAATTGAAGCATAACCAATGAATATATCTGATGCTTTTAAGAATTGAAATTTATCTGAATTTAAAACGAAAAAATCAATGACAAAATTTGGATAATTACCTGATGAAAAAAGATAAGTTAAAAAAGGAACTATCAAAAAAAATCTATATAAATATTCAATCTTTATATGAGTTTTAAGATTTGTTATTAAGCCAAAAAAAATGAAAAATGTTGTCCAAATATATGAACTTGATTTATATGTATATGTACTTGTAAAGCTACCGTTGTTAATAATGTTTATCAAGAAAAAGCTCAATACAATTAACTTTGAACCATAATATTGAAAATTATTAAAGTAAAAATTACTAAGATACTTTTTCGGAAGTATTAAGAAAATTAGTGATATTAATAAACCAACTCCAGTGAGAACTTCTCCCAATCTAAATCCTAAAATATATAGACCTACAAAAGACCTATTAAATAAAATCACACATCCAAAAAATCCAAAAAACAAAATTTGTAAGATTGAATTTAATTTTTCATTTTTTAAAATTTGAATTGTTTTCATATAGATATGTTAATTTGTTTAATTATAAAATCTTAAATTTTTAATTCTTCTCTTTAATCTTCTAGATGTTAAAAATATTATTTTTTCAAAAATATTAAGTATATTTTGAGATTTTCTGTTTGTTTTCAAAAGATCGTAATTTTCAATTAGGTAATAAAATAAATTTAAATAATCTGCTGACATTTTTTCAGAATCTAATTCGTATGACTTCATAACTTCATAATAATCTACATAATTGTTTGCTAATTCATTTAATTTCTCCTTAAAATTATTTTTTTCAAACATCACTCCATATCCATCACAGTATTCAGGTATACCACCGCTATTAATGTACAGGATAGGAAGTCCACATTGAGCTCCCTCTATATGGTGGTTACCTGATGGTTCGTTTAGTGATGCTGTCAGATATATATCATTTTCTCTAATCTCATTAGCTAAATCTTCACCCGATAATGGTTCTACTAATTTTGTATTCTTGAATTTAAATTTGGGAGGCACGTTCCCAATATATGTAAATGAAAATTTTTTTCGAAATTCATCATTGTCTAACATATCATCAAATTTTTTATATATTTCAAATCCTTTATTCCAATTTGCTCCCCAATGGTGTGTAACTACTTTAAAATTATCTGGGACACCATCCTTAAGATTTGTATTAAAAAATATTTTTTTGTTTGCACCACTTTTAATTACTTCTACTTTCTTACAATTTAAACCTTGTGATACAAAAAGATCTTTTAGCCATGTACTAACAAATACAGTGGCATCTGCAGACCTGTTTGCTTCAAGCAAATACTGATTAACAAAATTGGTATTTTTTCTTTCATCACATTCATTTATTCTATGAACAACTACTACGTCATTATTAACAAATTGTCTGTACTTTAATATATCAATATGTGTAAACATTGATGACTCTGATGTTCTTCTAGGCTCAGTCAAAAGAATGAGATCAATATCGTCATCATTTAAGTTGTAGACAACTTTATGATTGTTTTTTTCAAGGAAGTTTTTTAAATTAATTGCAAATAAATTTCCACCACCCCAAGGTCCATCTTTTATCTTTGTTCCAATACTAATTTTCATAACATTGATTTAAATAAAGATTTATAATTTTCAAACCAAGATGGAAGTGTATATTTTTGTACATTTTGAAATGCAATTTCATTTGATGGTCTTGATGATGAAAATATTTTCATATCAAAAATAGCTTTATTTTCTAATATGCTACTGGCTATACCAACATCAGTTGAGATAATTGGAGTTTTTGTAATCGCACATTCCATAATTGCTTGTGGACCCCCCTCTACCCTAGAAGCTACAATATACAAATCTAAACAATTATAAAGTTCATTTAAATCAGTATATTTTGTCATTTCAAAATATTTATATGGTATTTCAAGTTCATTTAATTTTTTAATTAAGTAATCTCTTCTTTTTCCAGTAAGAAGAATTTCAATATTTTCATGAATATTAGAATAATATTTATAAATTTCAATCAAACGATCTGGTCCTTTAGATAATTTAGGTGAAACCATATCTTTTCCTTCAGTATCTCTCTGAAAAGAACCAATTAAGAAACTTTCACTGCTTAAATTATATTTTTCTTTCAAATGTTGATTATCTTTTATTTCAAAAAAAATATTTTGGTTTATCCAAAATGGAATAGTAGTTATTTTTTTATTTGTAAGGTTTAGTAACTGTTCTGTCGTTTTATCAGAAATTGAATGATAATGATCTATATATTTTTCCCTTTTATAAAAATTTTTTTTCTCTTTATCTACAAATTTGTCAATGTCTATGTGGTGAATCGTACAAATTACAGGTAACTTTTTAAGATATTTTTTTTTCACTTTTTTCCATGTCCAGGGTGCAATCAACCATATTAAGTCTGCTTCTGCTAAGTTATCAGTAACAATTTCAGGATTGTAATCAGTCCACTCTTTTTTAAAACGATCAACTACCCATGATTCGTTTGCAGAATTGATATAAATTTTCATATCACTTCTTTTGGAATGATATTTTTTCTGACACAATCGGAATAATATTTTTGCTCATTTCTAAAATTTGTTGAAATATTATCTTTCATATTTAAATAATAAAGAACTTTATTTTGGATTTTAATTTTGTTTCCATTTTTTATTAAATCTGTCATTAATTTGTAATCCTGAGAGAATAGGAAATTTTCGTCATAACCACCAATATTATTTATTGTTTCTTCTTTAATTAGAAGGGTTCCATGTAAAAAGGGATTTTTATATTTAATTAAAAAATTAATTGGAAAAAAAGATGAGATGCCTGGAATTTTTTTATTTGAATTCATTATCAACGCACGAGAAGTACATCCATCTAATTTATTATCAGTAAGAAATTTCAATTGTGTTTGTATTCTGTTTTTAAAACTTATATCGTCGCTATCTTGTCTTGCTATATATGTTCCAGAACTTTTTTTTAAAAGTAAATTTAAAGATTTAGTAAGACCGATGTTAGTTTTATTTTTAAATAGATAAATGTTTTCGTTTTCTTTTTCGTACTCTGAGCAGATATCAAATGTTTTATCTTCTGAACAATCATCACTAATCAATATTTCAATATTTTTATATGTTTGGTTGATCAAACTTTCAATTGCTGCTCCAACAGTTCTTTCAGAATTAAATGTGCTCATGAGAACTGATACTTTGTTATTCACTTTTAAATACCGAGTCAAATTTTTTTAATATCTCTTCTCTATCTAAGTAAGTTTCAATGAAGTTTAAATTTTCATGAGATATTTTTTTCATGATTTCATGATTGTTTATAAAGTTTAATTTCGTAACAAGATCTATATAGTTGAATTGTTCAAATGATAACGAATATTTTAATGGAAAGAACTCTGAAATTCCTCCTGATCTAGGAAATACTGATGGAACTCCCATTAAAGAAGCTTCACATAATAAATTTGGCTGTCCCTCAAAAAGTTTTGTTGCGGTGACTACTGCTTTAGCATTTTTAATTAAATTTAAAGTCTGTGCGTTGCTTTTTAAACCACTGAATTCTATTCTCTTGTTACTGAAGTTATTCTTAAGTTTGTTTAAATCTGGACCGTCTCCAACTATTTTAAGTTTAAATTTCTTTAAATCTGATTTCAGAAAAGACTCAATCAGTTCTCTTAATCCTTTTTCTTTAGAAATTCGTCCTGCATAAACAATATAGTTTGAATCATTGTCTTTATTTATCTTTTCTTTTTCATTACTCTGTAAAAAATTTGGAAGCACTTTGATTCTTCCCTCTTCAATATTCAAAGAACTAAGGAATTCTTTATGGAAAGTTGTAAGGACAAGTAGCTGAATATTTTTTCTTTTTAAAATTTCAAAATATTTTTTTCCATATCTTAAAACTAAAAAAGATTTTATAAAAGAATCTTCAAAATATTTGTTAAAAATTCTCCCATTCAAATTTCCCATACCACATGCTGGACAAAAATTTTCATTCTTATAGTGAGATTTTGCTAAATATTGTCTTGTACAAAAATATCTAAAATTATGAAGCTTCAATACAGTTTTTATTTTTTGTTTTTCTAAAACCTCAAATACTCCTAGAGATCCTTTGAACCATGTATTGTGGACATAAGCAATATCAGGTTTAAATTCCTCAATTTTTCTATTTAGCTCCCTCATACTTTTCTTATTTTTATTTAATACGAAAGAAGAAAAATCACTGAAATAGTTATTTAATTTATTTGTAAAGAATAATGTTTCGACTTCAAATTTCTGCTTTAATAACTCAATTTCATTTTGTACAGCTAGATCCTCACCACCAATATTTTGATAGTTGTTATGTATAACTAATATTTTCATCACTATTAATAATTTACTTATTTAATAAGATTATCTTTATTAATATTAATTTTGTGAATATTCTAATTCTTTTTACTTATGGGATGTCATTCAAAAGTTGGGAAAATGCTGGAATATTAGATAGAGAAATAAAACTATACAACACTATTTCAGAGAAATATAAAATTAATTATACTTTTTTAACTTTTGGAGACAGTGAAGACATTGAATTTTCAAATAGGGTTAAAAATTCAACAATTATTCCGATTTATCATAAAAACAAATATTACCAAAATAAGCTTATTAGATTTTTACACACTTTCTACATAGCTTTTAAGTTAAGAACAGACTTCAAAGATATAGATGTTGTTAAATCAAATCAACTTATGGGTTCATGGATTGGTATAATCCTAAAATTATTTAATAAGACACCATTAATTGTGCGAACGGGATATGATATTTTTAGTTTTTCACTTAAAAATAAAAAATTATTTATAAAAATTTTTTTCTATTATTTATTAACACAAATATGTCTCATTTTTTCAGATCTTTATATCGTTACTTCAGAATCTGACAAGAGACTATTAAAAAAGTATTTTCTATTTAATGAAAAAAAATTTGCTATAAATCCAAATTGGGTTGAAACTAAAACGAATTTAAAACCTTATGGGAAAAGATATAAGACAAAAATATTGAGTATAGGACGTTTAGAATATCAAAAAAATTATGAGTTTTTAATTAATGAGTTAAAAGATTCAAGTTTTGAGATTGATGTATACGGGGAAGGGTCATTACATTACAATTTAATTGAGTTATCTAAGAAAAATAACGTAAAGTTAAATCTCTTAGGTACTTTGCCAAACGAAGAGTTATTAGAAGTAATGGAAAAATACAAATTCTTTTGCCTAATGTCTCGATTTGAAGGAAACCCAAAGGCTACAATAGAAGCAATGTCTAGGGGGTGTATTTGCATAGTTTCAAATATATCCTCAAATAAAGAAATTATAGAAGATGAAATAAATGGTTTTTTAGTTGATTACGATGTTGGCAAATTATCAAATAAAATAAACAATATTGTTAATAATGAAAATTTAATTGAAAAAATTGGATTTGAAGCACAAAAAAACATTAGTGAAAATTTTTCATTTGAGAAGGCCTTAATAGTTGAAAGAAAAAATTATAAATCAGTTTTGAATATTTAAATATCTTTTCTCATCCTCTATTTCAATTTTTATATGGTTTGATGCATCTTCAAAACTATTTGGATCATGCGTAGAGTTAATAATTGTTAAATTTCTTTCCTTAGACAGAATATCAAAAATTGACTTTTTCATTTTGTCGTCAAGGTTTGAAGTTGACTCATCAAGAAGTAATATTTCTACGCCTGCAATCAATGCTCTGATAAAAGCAATTTTTTGCATTTGACCAGAAGAAAGTGATTTGTTAGTCACAATCCTGTCCAAATCGTATGCTGATTCTTCTCTAAACGTTTCGAACTCTTTAAGTTTTTTCATTAAAATTTCGTCTGATATTATATGTTCATTTCCATAAAGAAGATTTTCTCTAAGAGTGTCATTAAAAATAAATGGGGTTGCGCCGATATAGCCAAGCTTTGAAGAGTTTATTTTTACAAGACCACTTTCTGAATAAAGGACACCTGAAATTAATCCTAAGAGTGTACTTTTTCCCGATCCGTTTGGTCCAGTAATTATGGTATGAGTATTTGTTGGAATAGCTAGATCAATTTTTTCAAATATATAGTCATCACTATTGAAATATTTAAAACTAATATTTTCTAATTTTATTGCTATATTTTCATCAATATGATTAAGAATTACATAGTTGTTTTTATTTACGGAAACTTTATTTTTTTCAAGATTTGTAAAATGTTTTATGTGTACTTGAGAATTTAATAGGTTGTTGACAGAACCGGATAGTGCTCCAAATTGTTGAAATAGTCTTAAAGTAACTCCAATAAAATCAATAGTGAGGTTTTTAATGATATTTGAAAAGCTTACAAGAATCCCAAGAACAAACATGGTTAAAAATGTTGGAAGATATCCACTTGCAGAAGTCCAAATTATATGTTTTATACTTACATCATTAAAGTCTCTTAAATCAGAATCGAATTTAGAAATTTCTTCTTCATCTTTTTTTAAAATTTTTATTAAGAACATATTCTCTACAACTTTTTCTATAACTGTACTTAAAGATTGCTGTTTCCAATAAGCTTCATCAACAAATTTTCTAGATTTTGATATGATTGTTTTCAATGGAAAGTACAGAACAACTATACCTCCCATGAAATAAATCAACGTATTTATATCCGCTACAACTAAGTAGTAGCCATAAGCGATTATTTGAATAACACTCATTAAAAAAGTTGCAAAAGATGTGTAAAAAAATGTAAGGTGTGAAGTTAATTCATTTACATAAAAATAAGCGTCTGAAACTGAATAGTTGCTTTTATCAAATACTTCATCAAGAAGTTTGACTTTTAAATTTCTATTTATATCGAATTCCAAAAGTTTCATATTTATTGATTGAATATAAACGAAAACAAAACGAGCAAAAACTAAAAGTGGAATTAAGTATTTATTTTGTAGAAAAAATTCTAGAAATAATCCTAGGATATTATCAGAATCAACAATATTTGTAATTACAGCTGAAAAAACTAGAATCAGCAGGATATCCACTGCAGCAACACCGTTTGCCAAAATTACAGTTAACAAAATTCGAATTTTTTTATTACGGGTTCTTGTTATCTTTGAAACGTACATTATGTCGTTGTACATAATCTTTAGTTTTGAAATCATTAATTGTCTTTCAATTTATTATCTTCAATTTCTAATTATTACAAGATATTTGTTTAAATTAAGTTTTATTTCTAATTTTTACAACATAAAAATTAGAAATAAATTGGGGTTTTTTTCTTATATCCAAATTTATATCTTATTTTATCTTTTAAACCATGACCATAATGCCTTACGCTCAAAAATGGATAATTTTTCTGTTCTTTTGAATTAGCTGAAAAGAATGTTTCATTCTCTAATATTTCCCCACCATACAGCTTTGAAATTAAAGACATAATACTTTGATCATGTCTATTTTCTATAAATTCATCTATTTGATTTTTAGAATAAAAATCTGTAATTAATTTATTGTCATACTTAATAACCTTTTTAAATTCATTTAAAAAGTTAAATGTATGTTCGTTTTTTTTAAATAAAAGATGTCCCCCAAGAAGTTGTGTTGTATTGGCAGTATCAGAGTTTAAATCAATATTAAAATAATCAAAAAGTTCTCTCGAAGTCCATTTTTTTTCAACATGTTCTTTTTTAGATTCAAATCTTAAATTACCAAAATTAGAGTCGTTTAATATTTCAACGTAGTCTTTGAATCTTTCTTTTGCTTTATAATTAAATGAGCTTCCTGAGTCTGAGTAAACTAAAATATCGTCATCTTTAATTGTTGAAAGGTGCTTTTCAATCAACCCCAGCTTCCAAAGATAGAAACCTCCCCCTCTTTCTGATATTAGGATTTCTTGAAATTCTTTTTTAAATTGAGTGTCAAGATCATTAAATTTATAAGGTACACATTTATCAAAAAAATTGGATTCTTTTGCTAGTCCTATTATGTGTTTTTTGGAAATTGAATATTTACTAGAATCCCCATATGTTATGAAATCAACTTTTTGACTCATTAGATACTTATCCTTTTTTTAATTTGACCAAGTTTGATTCTTAAGTTTAAGTAGAAATATTGTAAGAGACTTGGAATATTGTAAATATAAGATTTAGGAGAATATGAGAGTTGAATTAAATTTTTCATGGTTGACATAAATTCTCCAGGATATTTAATCATCAAATCTTTCTTAAAAAAAAGTTTATATTCAGGCTTTCTCCATCTAGTCTCGTCTTCACTTGTAGCAACAGTAACCATGTTCCTTTTAGTTCTTACAATCTCAAATTTTTCTGATAAAAACTTGATATGTTCATTTAGAACGCTATTTGTGTTTAGAAACTCATAATCCTTTTTTGAATAAATATTTTCAATATATGTGCAAATAGAAAAAAAATCTTTATATGCTTTGTTTGGAATAATGATAAAGCGATCATTAATTCCAAAATAATCTTCCCCCTCTGGGATGTATATTTTATTTTCTAAATTGTAATTTAACTCCATAAAATAAAACTGATCAAATCTTGTATAAATCACATTTTCATATTTGTTTATTGTTTGATAATGATCTCTATAAACTAAATCAATTAGTGAGAAGACAATCGCACCTGAACCTTTTAATCCATCGATTCCAGCTAGGCCATTTTCTACTCCCTTTATAAAAAACTTCATTAACTTTTCTGAGTAATGTTGCTCAAGATATTCTCGCCAATTTATTGGCTCTGTAAAAATCCAGTCATAATCAATATGACTTGATAAATATTCAGATACATGAAATTTATCTCCATAAGACACAGCGAGATCTGCATTTAATGGAGATTTTAAATTTTTAATCATTGATTTCCAAGTGAGGTCACCTCCTCTTGGTGATCCGCTGAGAATAATTAAATTTTCTTTCAATTTTATGTTATTGATAATTGTTTTTGTATCCAAGAATAAGTATGGGCTAAACCTTCGCTTAAAGAATAAATATAATTCCAATCTAAAATTTCTTTAATTAAATCGTTGTTTGAATTTCTTCCTCTAGGGCCCTGGGGGCCATCTATATGTTTGATTGTAATTTCCTTGTTTGAAATTTCTGAAACAATTCTTACTAGTTCATTAATCGAAACCATTTCTTCCGACCCAATATTAATTGGTTTAATAAAGTTTGATTTCATTAATCTTCTAGTTGCCTCGATATTGTCATCAATATATAAAAATGATCTAGTTTGTTTACCGTCACCCCAGACTTCAATTTCATCAACATTTTCCGATAAAGCTATTTTTCTACAAATAGCCATTGGAACTTTTTCTCTTTCATCACCAAATGGAGCTTCTGGCCCATATGTGTTATGAAATCGTCCAATTCTTATATTAAAATTGTAATTTTTATGGAAAGCATAATATAATTTTTCACCAAATATTTTTTCCCATCCATATCCAGAATCAGGATTTGCAGGAAAAGCATCTTCCTCTCTAAGTCCTGGATTATTAGTTTTAGTTTGTATATGGGTTGGATACATGCATGCAGAACTTGAATAAAAAATGATTACATCATCTACGTTCTTATATTCACTGTTTATGGCGTTCAGTACATTTAAGTTTATTAATGCTGAGTTACTCATTAAATCTGCATCATTTTCACCTGAGAAAACAAATGCAGCACCCCCCATATCTGCCGCATATTGATAAATTTCATCAAATCTTTCGTGACTACTTAATATATTTTCAAAATCATTACGATTTGTTAAATTAGAAATATGAAATTCATCAGCGTAAGAGTTTGAATAAACTGGTTTCTTTAAGTCAATTCCGACAACATAGTATGCTTCACTTTTTAATCTTTTAACCATGTGACTTCCTATGAATCCACCGGCTCCAAGTACTAATGCTTTTTTCATTTAGAATTACCTAATAAAATTATACATACTAGAAATAATATAATTCTGTTCAGCTTAACTATGAATTTTTTCTGACGTTTTTAAATTATTAGCTTGTTTTCTCAAGCACTAAAAGACTTTCTCTCCACCAATAATTAAAATGTTCATACTCCTTGCTTTTAGCAATAAACTTATTTGTAATTTCGCTATTAATTTTAAAACCATTTTTTTTCATTAATTTATTGTAAGTTTGATAATTAATAGAAGATACATGTTGTGGAGGGCCATAAATACCAGGGTATGAATCAGACCATGTCATAATCAAATATTTATTTGTTAATTTGTTTAAATTATTAATAAAATTAGTTATAGCTCTCGGCTCAATATGTTCTGCAACTTCCGTACAAATGACTAAGTCTGATGCATATTTTTCATCAAGATCGGTTCTAATATCATCGATAGAAATATTGTTTTTTATATTCTCTGGGGAGTTCGTTAAGTGGAATTCAAAATATTCAATGCCTTTTACATTAATTTTTGGATACTCATTTTTCATTAAACTTATAAGATGTCCCGTGGAGCAACCAATATCTAAAACTGAATTAATTTTCTCAAGCTCAAAAGAAGATTGTGTGGTATTGAAAAAAGCTAAATATGGATTTATACTCTCTCTGTACTCCTCATCTTCTTGATATATATTGTCAATAACAAGACTTCTCTTTCTAAAATTTAATTTAGGTTTTCTAAAAATTATAAAAGGGTCAATGATTGGCAAAAGCCTTCTTGTCTTTATTACTTCATCATAATTAAACCTTAGATTCCTAAAATAATATATATAGAGATATGGATTCAAATATAAAAGATATCTCAGGTATCTATAATTTTTAACAATAAATTTTTTAACGTTCATGTTTCATTTCTTATTTAAATATAACTCTAAATTTAAAGATTTGAATAGTTGTTAATGACTAATACTAATATCTTTAAATTAGACATTAACTCTTTAGAGGTAAATTATAATTTAAATGATATGAATAATTTTGAATTTCTAATTTTTTATTTATTTTTTTGTTTGATTGGTAGATCATTATCAATAGTTTTTACAAAAAATAAAAAAGTAGATAATTTAAAAATATTCGAGACAAATCTATACATTTTTTATCCAGTTTTTGGTGTAATGTTTTTGTCGGCAATAATATTTATTTCAAATTTCTTCATTCCATTAAACATATTTAAAAATTACATTTCTTTGGCTTTATTCGTACTGATTGTATATAATTTAAAAAATTTATATTTCCCACAAAATAAATTATTTATTTCTTTTAATTATATTTTTGTTCCTTTAATTATTGGTTTTAGCTCTTACAATATAAGGTTTCACTACGATTCTGATGCATACCATTTAGTTACTCAATCATGGATAATAAATTCAAAAATTGTGTTTGGCTTAACAAAGTTTTTTATATGGCTAGGTCATTCATCACTTTATGAATATGCCCAGGCTTATTTAAACTTTCAAGGTAACTATATTTACCAACACTATTTAAATATTTTATTTGTTGTTTTCTTCATAAACTTTTTATGTTTTCATTTATATAAATTCAAAAATTCATATTTTTTTAATCTATCTTTTTTTATTTTAGTTTTTGGTATTCTTGATAATTTTGGTGTTGGCGGTGGTAGTAATGGCTTCATACAAATACAAATGGTTGGAAAGCCTGATGTAGGGGTCGGAGTCCTTTATTTATTAATTTCCATATTTATGATCTATGGAATTTATGAAAAAGCACCAAATCTTTTTGAGCTACAAGTTCTATTTCTTTTATTAACCTTCGTTATCCAACTAAGAATAATGAGCGCAGCTTTAATTTTTTTATTTGTTCCATATGTAATAAGAAATTTAGAAATATTTAAAAAAATGTTATTTTCTAAATTTGGTGCATTCATAATTACTATTAATTCACTGTGGTTATTAAAAAATGTGATTATTTCATCGTGTTTATTTTTCCCATTGGAATTTACATGTTTTAATACTCTTAGTTGGAATATTAGCGATGAGCTAAGCCGTGTTTCTGATTATTACGAAGGATGGGTTTATGCTTATCAGTTTGACAGATCAATATTTGTATTTTTTGAAAATTGGATTAAAGCAGGGCACAACTTTAACCAAGTTCCGAACTTGATTGGCTCATTATTTGCTTTGTTCTTGATAAGAAAAATGTTTTTTAAAAAAATACAGAATAATTATAAAATTTTATATTTAATTATCCCGTTACAAATTGTTGTTGCTTTTTATTACACATCAATATTGAGATATTGGTATGGTCTAATTTTATTAATTGTTGCTTCTATGTCATTTAATTTAAAAATAAAAGAAAGATTCTCTTTTATTAAAGTTGCGTTAATTCCTTTAGCTTTGATCACAATATTATCTGTTGGTTATCCTAGAGGATATTCTTACAGTTATTTTTTAAATAACTTTGACTACTATTCGTTAAATATAAATTATGAGGAATATGAAACAGTAGAGAATGAGGAAGGTTATGGTGTCGTAGCAAAAAATAACAAATGTTACGATATTTATTACTGTACTACATTTCAATATAGTGAAAACAGGAATATTGATTATGAAGAATTTGCTTCAAACTATTATATTTTTATTAACAAATAATTTTTTTAATTTGATTTAAAAATTGAAATCATTCAATATTCTTACAATTTTTTCAGATACTTTTTCTCCATATGGATTTTTTGAATTAGATTCACCAATATGATTATCTAAAAAGCTTATATTTTTTTCAACGCTTGTACCGACTAATTTACCGTATCCAAACTCAATTGTTTCAGGACGTTCGGTTGTGTCTCTACAGATTAATATTTTTTTCTTTGCACATACAGCTTCTTCTTGTAACCCTCCACTATCAGAAATAATACCTTTTGATTCATTGATCAAATACAACATTTCAGGATATGCGACTGGATCAATTTGTATGATAGAACTATCCAAATTTTTTTCGACATTTGGTACGGAAGGATGCTTAATGTATATAATTTTTCTCTTTTTAGATATATTGTTTAGTTGATTCCATATATCATTGAAATTTTTTTTCCTATTTTCTCTTCTATGAAGTGTTGCTAGTAAATAATCCTCAGTGTTATTAACTAAATTTGTAATATTTTTAGATATGTCAGAATTATTGAGTATTAATTTGAAGCTGTCAACAATTGTATTTCCAACTAAGTAAACATTGTTATCTATTCCCTCTTTATTTAAATTCTCAACTGATTTTTCCGTAGGACAAAAATGTAAATCTGCAATATGCGAAATCATTACTCGATTTGCTTCCTCTGGAAAGGGGCTTTTGAGGTTGTATGTGCGAAGGCCTGCTTCAATATGAATGATTGGTCTGTTATTGTTAAATGCTGAAAGCGCAGCTGTATATGAGGTTGATGAATCTCCTTGTACAATTACTCTAAAATCTTCTTTTGACATTATTGAATCAGATTTTTCTATAATTTTTGAGATCAAGGAATTTAATGATTGACCGTGAGTCATCACATCTTCTAGTACATAATCAGGACTACCAGATAAAGATAAAAAGTCATTTATCATATCTTTATGTTGACCAGTAAAAAGAGTTCTAAATGGTGTTTTTGTTTTCTTAAATTCGTTTATAATTGGAAATAATTTTATCAGTTCTGGTCTTGTTCCAAAGCAAACTAAAAACATACCATTATGATAATGACTATATTAGAAATTTTTACATTATTTAGTTTTTGGAGATGTTTTGATGATTCAAATATTAAAGATCTAACATGAAAAACGCTGTTGTTGCTTTAACTAGAGGATATCCCAACAATTTGGAATTATATGATACCTTGATTAAAAGAAATAATTCTATTCATAAAAGAATAAATAAATTGAGAAAAGAACCCGTTGATATTGTTTTGTTTCATGAGGGGAATATTTCAAAATTTGATCAAAACTTTATAAATTCTCAATCCAGAGATGAAATAAAATTTGTAGATGTATCACAATATTTTCAAAATACTGATATTCAGTTGAAAGAAGATAATAAATTTACTCTTGGTTACAGACAAATGTGTAGATTCAACATGTTTCATATATGGAAAGAAGTATCAGATTATGATTACATTTTAAGAGTCGATGAAGATTCCGAGCTATTAAATATCGATCCTTACATATTTGAATATATGAATAAACATGAAATTGTTTTTATAACTGGAAGATTTTCAAAAGAAATTCATAGACTTACTAATAAAACTTTGCCACAATTTTTAACAAACAATACATCAATAAATGTAAAGAAAATATACAATCATAAGTTTCCATACACGAATTTATATGCAACATCTGTTAAGTTTTGGAAAGAAAATGATGTAAACAAAATTCTTGAAAAGATTGCAATGTCAGATGATCAGATTGTTAACAGGTGGGGAGATATTCCTGTTTTAGGTGGAATGCTCAATTATAAAAATATAAAAATAAAGCTTTTTCCAAAACTTGAATATGTTCATATCTCACACAACTTAAAAATAAAAAATAGTTTTCTTAGAAACATTTTTATAAATTCAAAATTTATGCCAATATCTGTAAAAGAAGGATTATATACAAAAATAAAGATCAAAATAAAATCAAAATTTAAAGCAGGTAATATTTATGATTTTGAAAATAATTAATCAAATTACCTATTAATTATTTCATAATTGAAAAAATCATCTGAGTTTGGCCTATCTAATGGATGGGGAAGTTTTTTTACTTTGTTGTAAACTAAAGAATTTGAAAAAGTCAATTCAATGACTCTTGGAATGTTTTCTTCATTAACACCTCCAATGTTATTTATATGATTATGAATTAAATTTAATTTAAATTTCTTAATAAATTCGCTGATCTCTTCAATGTGTTGATCGATATTATGGAACTCAATTACAAGGCCTGAAATGCTATTTTGATATTTAATTAATTCAATCAAAATATCATATTCACCACCTTCAATATCTATTTGAAAAAAGATTTTATTGTAATTATCAGTTAAATTATATTTTTCAAATATCTCCCTAAAAGAAATATATTCATTTTGATTTCCAACATATTTTTTTATAAATTTTCTAGAGTTTTTATTTAGTTTTTTTTCTCTAAAATTTTTAAAAAAAAGATAAAACCTAAACGGTGCTAAAAAATATTGAAATGAATCTAAAAAATATTCCTTATTTTTTAATTTAACGATTTGTCTTAATCTCCACTTTATTTTTTTTAACTGAGACAATAAACCTGCTGATCCATCAAAAGCTAATAAAGGAACTTTATTTAATTTTAAAAAACTTTTCTCAAAATTAAATAAAGTTCCAACTCCTATTGAAATTAAAAAATCTGAATCTGTAACTGATTTTTTATCAACTAAGTACGAACCATCTGAACTTTCCCCAATTCTTATCAAATTATCATTTTCGAAGGGAATAAGAAATTCAGGTAATTTTAAAGTTTTAGTCACAATGCAATTATACCTTTGCCTAATAAAAATAAATTTGTCATTATATTGATTGAATAAATTACTATTTATATTGTAAAGATAAATTATGAATGAAGAAAAAAGTTTAAATATTTTAGTAATATCAAATGATGACATTGCATGGTTACTACCAGCATGGCACAAGGTGTTGTTAACAAAAAGTAGTTCAGTTAATATTAAAAAATTAATTTTGGTTCCAGAAAAATTAAGCAATCTTACCAAATTAGGGACCTACAAATATTATCTCACTGCGTTTGGGATTTATAATTTTTTTTTACTTGGAATTTTTTATGTAATTAAATTATTTAAGAATTTAAATATTAAAGGTGAATTAAGTAAGCACACTTCAATAAGAAATTTAAAAAGTTTTGATATTAAAGAAATATCTGATGAAATTAAATTAATTAAGCCAGACATTGTTTTTATAACATGTGGGTATATTATCCCAAAAGAACTTCTGAATATTGATAAAGAGATACTTTGGATTAATAAACATGCATCTCTTCTTCCAGAAACAAAGGGTTTAATGCCATATATATGGAATATTATAAATAACAAGCCTCAAGGTATTTCTTTCCATGAGGTTAATGAACATATAGACAGTGGGGATATTATTTATCAAGAAGAATTAGTAGGCTTTGACAGTATGGTAAGTTTTTACAAAGAAATATATTATTCGTTTGATAAATATTTTTTTAAATTTATTAATCGTTTAGATAAGAAAAAGATTCAAAATATTTCTGAAGACTACTTCTCATTGCCAAATAGAAAAAAAATGAATTCATTCAGAAAAAATAAAGGGAAAATAATTAAATTAAGAGATTTGTCGTGACACAAAAGATTGCTTGTATTAGTTTAAATCTTGATTCTATAGGACATGCTATTGGGAAAAGCCCTTTAGAAAATGACCCTACTTTTAATGTTGTATTTAAAAGAATTGAAACAATAGTCGATAAATACAACATTAAAATATCAATTTTTGTTATCGGAAAAGACTTGGAAAATAAAAAAAATCTCAACTATGTAAAAGAATGGTTTAACAAAGGTCACGAAATAGGAAACCACACTTATACACACCCAATAAATTTTGGCTACTTAGATAAAAAGCAAATATACGAAGAAATAAAAAAAACTGATGATTTAATTTTTAAAGCAACAAATAAAAAGTCTGAGGGATTTATTGCTCCTAACTGGAACTCATCAAAATCTGTTTTAAGTGTTTTAAATAAATTTAACTATAGATATGATCATTCTCTTTTTTCTTCACCTATATTAATTCTTGGTTTAGTAAAACTTTTTTATAATTATCTAAAAGTATTAACAACACAAAGAAAGCCTCCTCAAACATATAATTTAAGAGGGATTTTTCAGAGAAAAGACTATTTGAATATGTTTATCGGAAAGAGAAAACCTTTTAAAACTAATAGTTCATATTTAAAACCTAATTCAAATAAAGACAATATAACAATCTATCCAATTCCAAATAAATTTAAGTTACCTTATTGGTTAACAATAGATTTTGTATTTCCAAAAAAAGTGGCAGATTTTATCTTTAAGTTAAACATAGAAAATAATGATTTTTTCTATCTCTTAATTCATCCTGCTGATTTTTTATCTGAAGATGATTTGGCGGATATTGATGGAACTCATTCATTTGAAAGAATGTCTATTGACCTTGAATATAAAGTAAATCTATTTGAAAAGAGAATCAAACAATTACTTGATGAAGGATATAAATTTAAGACATTTAATAAACTGTGAAACTTTAAGATAATAGAATGAATATATGGAAAACAAAAAGTCCGTAACTGTTTGTGTGCCTTTATACAATGAGGAAGACGTTGTAGATCAACTATCAAATAAACTTAAAAAGCTTGATAGAAATTTAGATGGTATTGTAAATACAAATTTTTTACTTGTCGATGATGGAAGTGTTGATAATACTTATCAAAAACTGAATGAACATTTTTCGAGCAAAAACAATTTTCAAATACTTCAACACAAAAATAATTTAAATCTTGACGGATTTCTAAAAACGGCAATATCAAATTCATCATCAGATTACATTACTTTCCTTGACAGTGACAGCACTTTTGACCCCGAATTAATTATTCCTATGCTTGAAATATCAATGAGTGGAGTGGACGTTGTAAACGCCTCGCACCTTCATCCAGATGGAGGAACCGTTGGGGTAACTTTTTTTAGAAAAGGTATAAGTATTGTGGCTAACTCGATTTATAGAAATCTTCTTTCGGTGGATGTTTATACTTTTACTTCTATTTTAAAAATCTATAAACTTGAAAAAATAAAAACAATTGAAATAGAATCAAGGGGATTTGTTGCAGTTACAGAATTACTGGTAAAGTCTTTATTAAATAATTATTCATATGTTGATTTTCCATGTATTTTGACCACTAGAGAAGAAGGCTCTTCAAAAATTAAATTCTCAAAAACAATAATTGCTCATTTAAAATTTATGATTTATGTGTTAAAAAAGATCTTGATTTAAGGACTATTTAAAAACATATTTTTTTCTTAATCCATAGAATTTTTAGAATTTATACTTATTTAAATGAAAAAAATTGAATCTTTATCAGTTATTTCAATATTTACATTTGTATTTGTTATCTCGTTTATTACTTCTATAGAAAAAATCGTAACTTTTTCCTCTTTAATTTTCTTAATAATATTGTTAATTTTTTATAAAGATCTTGACAAAAATATTTCTAATTCACTTCAGAAATTTATTAAAAACTTTTCTAAATTTCCAACCTTTATTCTTTTAATAATTTTATTTATTGTTTTAATAGTTGGACAGAATAGATATCTTGATTACGAAATTATTACTTGGGATGTTGCTTCGTATCTAGTTGCATCATCTGAGATATCTTCTGGGAATATACCGTTAGAAACTCAGTGGGAGTCAAAAGGACCTCTACTAATGTATATATATTTCTTTCTAGATTGGATAGTAAATGGTGATTATGTAAAATTTAGAATTCTTAATGATTTAGTTCTGTTTTCTACATCTTTAATGATTTATCTCATTATTTATAAAGAGACAAAAGGAGAAAAGATTAAATCTTTTATTGGATCCCTTCTTTTTATTGTAACTACAAGCATAGTTTGGTATGTTAGTGAATTCTCTGAGATTTATTGTCTGTTATTTCTATCCATAAGTATCTATGTTTACAACAATTTCCAAAATAGAGCTTTATCAAATTTTATATTTGGATTTCTTGTTTCTATCTCGTCTTTAATTAATCTTGCATCTTCTTTATTTATACTTCCATTTCTTGTTTCAAATATTTATAAATTAGGATTTAATGAATCTTTGAAAACAAATATTCAAAAATCACTTGGGTTTTTTATCCCACATTTATTCTTTTTGATAATTTATTACCAAAAAAGTTTGTTAGATGTTTATCTAGCAAATTTAATAACAATACCTCTTGGATATAACAGTGAACAATCTCTAAGTTCAATTTATGAATTAAGAGTGTGGTCTAGAGAAATATATAACTTTAATATTTTCTTATATTTTGCAATACTGACTTTGATAATATGTTTTCTCGCTAAAAACCTTAAAAATGTAAAAAATATTTTTTTCGATGTATATGTTTTATCTCTAGTGTTATCAGTCGTAATTTATTTTATTGGAGGACATAATTACTATCACCACTTGTTCTACCTTATATTTTTTATTCCTTTCTTATTGATGAGAGTTAACAATAAAAAATACATTATTTTAATTTATATTTTTATTTTCACATCAGGTTTAATCACTGTAAAAGATAACTTCGACCAATCCTCAAAAAATTTATTATCAATTAATGAATTATTAGTAAATTATCCACTTTATGAAATAGCACAAGAAATTGAATCAAACTATCAAGATGATTACACCATTTTTGCATTAGATTATCTTATGATTTTAAATTATCTTGATAAGACAAATTATTCATATATTGTTCACCCAATGAATCATTTTTCTGATTTTATTACAGATACTCTTATTGAATTAGACAAAATAGAAAAAAATAACATAATCAAACTTATCAATGAGAGGCCTGATGTGTTTATTTGTAATACATCGTTGATTATTAATGGTATTCCTCAAAAACTTGACATTGACTTCTTATGTGATATTAAAGTTTTAGGAAATGATTATATACAGCTAGATACATCAAAATATGAAGGGAACAAAAAAGTTAATTTTTATTTTGATCCTTATAGGGAACTTAAGGTATTTATTAAAAAATAGTTTTTCTTAATCTACTGTTTTCCAAAGATGTAATGAAGCAATCGTTCTATATGGAGACCATTTCTCAGCATATTTATCATAATTTATCCATTCAGATTCAGGTTTTACCATACCAAAATTATTCATTGCTAATCTTAATCCAGCATCTTTTGAAGAAAATATATCTTGCTTTCCTAAACAAAAAATTTCAAACATGTTTATCGTCCATGGACCAATTCCAAAAATTGACAATAACTTGTCATTTAAGTTTTGATCACTTATTTTTGATAAATCAGAAATATTTTCTATCAGAAAAAGCTCAGAAATCTCATTTATAGTTCTGGCTTTATTTGTGCTTAAACCTAATTTTTTTATTTCATTCACTGTTTTATCACGAAAATGTTTTTCATTTAAATATTCTGAATTAAAGTGTTGTCTTATATTTTTAAAAATAGAATTTGCCGCTTTTGTTGATATAAACTGCGATATTACGATTCCAACTAAAGTATCAAATTGATTTTGTTTGTTCGGTTTAAAAATTATATGACCATTTTTATCAATAATTTTTTTGAATTTATGATCTTTCTCCCTTAAATGTTCTTCCTTTATTGAGAATTTCATCTTGATATTTTTAATATACTTTTCTGGAATTAATATTCAGAAATAAAAACCTATAAAATCCTAAAATATTTTAGAGTACGAATAGCAAAATATATGATCAAGAAAAAAACAATGATGGCTGAAGAAATTTGCAAAACACTAAGTCCGGGAGGAATATACATTATGAGGCTTATTATTCCGCATATACCCCAGAAGATTGCTTGATAAATTGCTATTTTTCTTTCTTTAAAATTATCTGCTTTTCGGAATCTATCTAAATAT
>MDSV01012218.1_pt1 | contig 58721 bp, 55 predicted proteins | sample 810851 | NCBI WGS metagenome assembly MDSV01 (sample SAMN05326640, study PRJNA326480) | marine metagenome | isolation source: seawater | place: Atlantic Ocean: North East | collected 2012
AAATCATCGACGTGAGCGCGGCGAAGGACAGGGCGAGGAAGAAGCCCGTCATCATCAGGAAGGGTCCGACGTTGCCGCCAGGTGCTTGCGCGAACACCTCGGGCAGGGCCAGGAAGGTGATGGCCGAGGAACCGCCGGTCACCGTGGCCAAGGGATCGGCCTCGACCGCGAAAATCGCGGAGAGGACGGTCAGGCCGGCGATGATGGAGATGCTGTTGTTCGCGAGGCCCATCACGAAGGCGTTGAGGGTGGTGTCCTCGTCCTTGCGCATGTACACCGCGTAGGTGATCGCCATGCCCATGCCGGCGGACGCTGACCATGCGGACTGCGACAGCGCGTTGATCCAAATCTCCGCATCGAACATCATCGACCGGTCGACGGTGAACATGAACAGGGCACCGTCGAGGGTCCCGTCGTTCATGTCCATGCTGAGGGCCATGAACATCGTCAGGAAGAGCAGCACCATGAGCGAGGTCATCAGCAGGACGTTGACTTTCTCAATCGCCTTGGCACCGCGGGAAATCGCAGCGAGGGTCAGGACGATCACAATGAATTGGAAGAAAATCACTTGGCCAGGCGCTTGCAAGAACTCGTTCCACACCTGCACCGTGTCCACGCCGTCGCCGGTGAGTCCGCCGGTGATGCCCAGCTGGAAGTACTTCAGGCACCATCCGGCCACCACGGCGTAGTAGAAACCGATGGCCGTGGAAATCCACGCCGTCCACAGGCCCATCCATGCGAAGCGCTTGCCGGTGAAAATGCGGAAGGTTCCGATGGTCCCGGTGCGGCTTCGCTTGCCCATCGCGAATTCAGCGATGACCAGTGGAATGGACCACATGAAGAGGAAAATCAGCCACGGAATGAGGAAGGTTCCACCGCCGTTGGCGCCGACCATTCGAGGGAAGCGCCAGATGTTGCCGGTGCCGATGGCCGCGCCGATGGTGGCGAAAATAAGCCCCAAACGGCCGCTGAATTCGTCCGACTGGCCGCTCACGCATCCACCGCCTCTTCGAGAAGAGCGTCAGCAAGGAGCACCTTGTCTTCGTCGTCGTTGCCGGCGAACATGGTACGCAACGAGGCACCCAATCCGCCCCAGACCGTACCCGCTACAACAAGGAACATGGCGATGGCTCCGAAGGTTGAGCCGTAGGACGCGCGATAGGACACCGAGAGGACGTAATACTCGCCGTCGGCGGGATATTGGTAGAAGTCCGAACCGCCAAGGGTGGAAATCCGTGCTTTGTAGTGCACTTCGCCGGTGGCGGTTTCCCCCACGGGGATCATCGCACGCAGCAGGGTTCCGTTGCCGTCAGACGTGGAGCATGCGTTGCCGCCAACGACCTCCATCTGGACGGACTCCCATGGCGTGGTGGACCACTCGCGGGGACCGTAGTCGCTTTGCAGACGGCTGGGCTTGACCTGGCGCCACTTGACCACCGAGTTCTGAGTGCTGTACGGGAAGTCGTCCGAAACGCAGACGTCGATGGGGATGTCGCCCTCATCGGGAATCTCGATCGCATCAGGCTGCTTCAGGTAGTTCTGCTGCGAGATGTTGGCGATGGCCAGGTCCGCGCGTTCGCGCGGGTTGTCGGCGATCTCCGCGATGTAGAAGCCGAGGCCGAGGTTGCGGACCGCGATGTGGTCGATGTCGTCTTCGTGCTGGTGGAAGGCGGTGCCGATTTCCGAGGTGTAGCAGTAGGAGCCGTGCACGCCGTAGTGCCAGTCGCAGAAGTCACCGGAGGTCGGGTAGAGGGAGGAGGACTGGAGGTTCGCGTATTGGGTCATGTCGGCCATCTGCTGGCCGTGGTACTCCAACTGGCTGTGGTCGGGGCTCTGGCAATCCGTGCAATGGCCCCACGGCCAGAGGATCAATTCGGAGTAGGAGTGGTGGGTCAAGGTGGACTTGAATTCGCTCGCACCGTCGCCGGTGTCGTCGTTCATCTCGGTCAAGTCCTGGATGAACTTGGTCTCGGGCTCGGAGTTGCCGCCCCACCAGTCTTCGTCCGTCACGCCGTCAGCATCGTCGTCCTTGCCGTCGACGTGGTCTTCGTTGACCTGCCCGTCGCCGTCGTTGTCGCGATCGTCCACTGGACCGTTGTAGACGTCGTTGTTGGAGCCGTCAAGTTCGCCTTCTGCGGGCGTGCAGGTGCCGGGGATGATGGGTCCCGTGGCACCAAGCGGTGCGCCCCACTCGAACTGATAGTTGCGGTTCAGGTCCACGCCGTCGCAATCCTCGTCCACTTCTTCCTGAAGGTCAGGAAGCGGCGTCACGCCGGTGAAGGTGTTGTCGCGCAGGTTCTTCCTCCAACCGCCAGAGGGGCAGGATTCCCACGCAGGAGCAGGACAGAAGACCTCGCGATCGTAGATGTTCCCGTCCACGTTGAGCATCGGGATGATGTAGAGTTCGCGGCTTTCGAGCAGGTCGACGACCCACTGTTCGCTGTAATCCTCGTCCACGCCGAGGTCGCCTGGTCCACAAGGCGTTCCGTCACCGTTGGAATCCTGGTACGACGCGTCAAGCGCCAAACAGTCGCCGTCGTCGTCGAGCACGCCATCGCCGTTGTCGTCGCCCCAGCCGTCCTCGTCCACTTGGCCGTCGCCGTCGTTGTCGTAACCGATGTTGTCCATGGAGAAAGCGATGACTTCGAGTTGCATCATTGGGACTTGGACCGACATCCACTCTCGGGCGTGATGGTTGCCGACGATGAGCACGTCGGGCCGGTCGGGATAGTTGCCGTTGTCGCCGACGAATTCGTTGTACTCGCCGCCGCTGACGTCTTCGGTGATCTTCATCCAAGGCGAGGAATGGCCGTAGTACCAGCCTTCGTAGGCGTCGGCCGTGGTCTGTTCTCCACGGGCGTTGGTGCCGCCGTTCATGCCTTCATGAAATTCGAAAATGTCCGGGTTGTCCTCGGCCAATCGCTGCATGCGCTCTTTCACCGTGTCGTAGGTGTGGTATTCCTTGAACTGCAGGATGCGTTCGTCCGCGTCCGCCCATGGGAAAATGTGGTTGATGTAGTCGTCCGACCACACCGCTTCTGGCGTGGAACCGGCCTCTTCTTGTGCCACGCCAGCGTTGGCGATGGGCGCGCAGAGGGTCAACATCAGCGGGAGCGCCAACAGGAGCGCCGTCCTGCGAAGGTAGGCCTGCCGGGACCGGTCCTTGTCGAGCATCATGCATCCCACCCCTCACGCGCCTATCAAGCCGTCGCGCCGCCGGAACCGCCATGAAGGTCACTCCACAGCACGAGGCATGGCTTGGCTGGACATGGTGCAAACCGCGGGTCCTGATGTGTTCGGAACAAACCGATGGACCCTGCTGGCTTTGCTTGGCTTGCTTCTGGCCGGCGTGGTCGCGAGGGCCCTTGCGATGGTGCTCGCTCCACGTATCTTCGGCGCCGTGGTCCGCCTTCCACGCACCGGTGAGGCGTTGAAGTCAAGCCAACGCGCACTGGGTACGGCCGCCGCTGCAGGCACCGTGCTTCTTGGCCTCCAACGCCTCCACGCGATGGCCGAAACAGGCTCTGATTTGGCCGAATTCCCCGGGATGAGCGCGTTGACCTTGATCGGCATCGCCCAGTTCGTCCTCGTCGTCTCGCTTGTCCGGGCCGCCTTCCGAGCCGTCGACGTGGTTCAGGACGTGATGGATCTGCTCGACGACGACGACGTGCTCGACGGTTCCGAACGTACCGTGGTCTCGGCCGTGGAAAGCGTGTTGCGTTTCCTCATCCTGTTCATCGGCGGCGTGTTCGTTGCCGACGCCTTTGGCTTGGACCTGACGTCGCTCATCGCCGGCCTTGGCATCAGCGGGTTGGCGCTTGCGTTGGCGGCCAAGGACACGATTTCGAACTTCTTTGGTGCCATGACCGTCCTGATGGACCGTCCGTTCCGAATTGGCGATTGGGTGATCGTCGGCGGCACCGAAGGTGAAGTCATCGAGATCAACTTGAGAACCACCATTTTGCGAACCTCATTGGACACGGTCGTGACCGTCCCCAACGCGAACCTCGTCAACACCCCTGTGGAAAATTTCGGCAAGCGGCGCTGGCGCCGGTGGCAAACCATGCTCCACCTCGACCTCGGCTCAAACCCGGAAGCGGTGAGCGCCTTTTGCGACCAGGTCATCGCTGCAGTGCGAGCCAACGACCGCACCCTGAACGAAGACGCTTCATGGTGTGCCGTGGAAGGCATCTCCGCCCAGTCGATCGACGTCGCCATCAACCTCTACTGGAACCTGAACTCCTCGGTTGAAGAGCGCGAGGCCCGCGAGGACCTCATGCTCGACATCGTCCGCATTTCGCGCGAGTTGAACCTCGAGTTCCACGACGCTCGCGTTCGCCAGTCCCGCTGAATCAGAACGGCCCCGGTTCAGCGGCCCTGTACCGCAACCATCCGCCGGCACCGACCGCGATCGATCCGGCGGCCAACGCTATGATCGACGCTCCTCCCATCGCTTCGAGGGCATGGGCATACCACGTGGCAGCGAGGCCTGCTCCCCCGAGCCAAAGCAGCGAGCGCCACATCCTGAGCACGCCGAGTCGGGCCTGAAGACGGTCGACGTCCTCGAGCCATGATTTGGTGGCCTCCTGCAGGTCCTGTTCGCCCCATGCCAGAGCACGGCCCCGCCAGCGGAGCACGTCGGCATAGCGCCAAATCCAGAGCCCTCCGCGGTACGTGGACAAGGCCCGTGGTCGTGACCAAGCCGCTGGCGCACCCTCACTCCAGGCCTTGAACCACCGCTCTGGGCCGCCTTGGTCTGAGGCTCGGCCGGCTTCGACCGCTTCACCCTCTAGGCCCATGGCGTGGGCTAGACCGGGCCTTCGCCCGGTCACCGCGGTCAGGGCCTCGTCCACCGTGCGAGGGAGAAGTCGGAACCGGGGTCCTTCTGGACCCTCGACGAGGCCGTGCAGGGAGAGGTGCAGGTCGGGCAGCCCCACCGTCACTCGGTCGTGTGGCGCACGCCAGAGCGTCGAAGCTCCCAGCCGCTGCTCGACGGTAGCGATCGCGTCGTTCCATCGGCGTTCAACCGGAGGCGTGGACCAGGGCATCAACGTGCCAAGGACGGCCCCCGCCGCACGAAATTGGTCGTGAAGGTCGAGGTCTGCGTCGAGCGGAACGGCCGGTGCGTGCTTCCAGACCAGCAAGGCGTCATGGCCGTCCACGGTGCAACCTCCTACGGGGAGTTGCACGCGTTGCGAAGCGGCGATGGCCTCCGCGCGGTCCGCGTGTTGAACGAGGGACGAAAGAGCCCGGCCGGTGCCGAAGGTGCACAGGAGCAGGTCGTAGACCGTCCCGTCCTGCTCGGCGCGAAACCATCTGCCCAAACGATCGCTGTGGGTCGGCTCGACGTCCGCGCCCCCCGGCGTAAAACCCCAGGCTGCCCCATGTTCCGAAGACAGCAGGGCCTCAACCTTGCTCGACAGGACCCTCACGGGGCCCCACGCCGTGTGCGCCGTCCCCTCGGCCCCCTCTGCAAGGAGGCCCGTCGGCCATGGCACGGACATGGTTGGACGAGGAAGGTTCCGCGTGTGAACCCTGCCCTCGTCGTGCGCATTCCTCAAGGGCAAGGTCGCTCACGGTGAAACGCGATGGGGGTCAGTGACCGTGTGGGGGACGCCCTCGGGCGAGCCGTGGACCAGCGGATGCTACGTGAGGTCTTGGCCCACGAGATTCGACCACAACACATGGCCATCATCATGGACGGGAACCGCCGTTTCGCGTTCCGAAACCGCCTGACTTCCGGCGTGGGCCACCGGATTGGCAAGGCCAAGCTGGAGGAAGTCTTGGACTGGGTTCTCGAATTGAACATCCCTTGGTTTACCGTCTACGCCTTGTCCACGGAGAACCTGAAACGGCCGGAAAACGAGTTGGATTCCCTCTTCAACCTGTACATCGAGGGGCTCAACGACATCGCCGAAGACGACCGAATTCACGCCAACGAAGTGCGCGTGCAGATCATCGGGCGACGTGACCTCTTGCCTGCAAAGGTCATCGAAGCCATCGACAACGCTGAATCCCGCACCGCAAATTACGACCGATTCGTGTTCTCTGTGTGCCTTGCTTACGGCAGCCGTGAAGAGATCCTTGACGCCATTCGGGCGATTGCGGCCGATCATGCCAGCGGCCAATTGGAGCTTGGCGACATCGACGAAGCGGCGGTGTCGGACCGCCTGTACACCGCGGACATGCCCGATCCTGATTTGGTCATTCGAACCTCAGGAGAGGAACGCATCTCGAACTTCCTGCTCTGGCAAATGGCCTACGCTGAATTGTATTTCACCGACGTGTACTGGCCCTCGTTCTCGAAGCGGGAATTGTTGAAGGCGATCAAAGCCTTCCAACAACGCAAGCGCCGGTATGGAGCGTGATTCCATGGGCATCTGCGACCGTTGCCAGGGGTACGAAAACCCAAGCCTCGCGGTGGACGCGTGCGTCCGTCGAGGCGACGAGGTGTTGCTCATCCAGCGCAAACATCCGCCGAACGTCGGCTCTTGGGGCTGTCCGGGCGGTTTCATGGACGTCGGGGAAACCGCCGAAGAAGGCGCCTTGCGCGAGTTGGAAGAAGAAACCGGAATCCGTGGCTGCAACCCGCGCCTGCTGATGGTCATGAGCGACCCGGCACGAGACGAGCGCAAACACGTCGTCAGCATCGTCTACGAAGTGGACATGGTGGATTCGACGCAGGAGCCTCAACCCGGTGACGATGCAGCCGATGCGCGATTTGTGCCCATCGCTGAGGTGCTGGCCGGCGCGTACAGGCTCAACGGCGACCACGAGGACGTTCTTCGCCGATGGCTTCAGCCGTCCTGAAGCAGGGCATCAAACTCGGCCTTCGCATTCGGCCAAGGGTCGGGGGCCAACGCGTCGGTCAACGCCATGCCTGTGGCCCATCGAGCCCGAACGTCCAACCACGCTTCACCTTCGCATGCGCCTCGGTGACGAAACAACGGCCATCCTTCGGCCTCAACACGGTCAAGGTAACCACGCTCGGCCGCGGACACCAGCAGCGTAGGAACACCAAGATAGGCCGCTTCGGCCGCAAAGGTCGTGGATTGCGTAACCACGCCGTCCACGTCCGAGAGGCGGTCCAGAAGGCTCCACGCCATTCGGTCCGATGGCCCACCTTCCTCGTCCCAGGCAAGGACTTGGAACCCGTCGATGACCGCGTCGGGCAACGCAACCATCTCGCCATGGTCATGCGATCCTGTTCCCAACAAACGCCGGACAAGGATGCGCGGTGGATCGGAAAGGTCGGCGGGTCGACGGATGGGCACGAGGTGGAGGTGCTGATGCGTTCCGTCCAGCCGGTGCAGCTGCCAACGACCTGCCGCGGCACCGCGTTTCCATGCAGCAAGGCGCCCGTCATCGAGGTCCTCGCGCCAGTGGGTCGGCACGACCAGGTCGGTCACCCCACGTTCGAGCCACCGGAGGTTGCGATGCTGAATTTCCGTGTCGACGGCGCACCAACGTCGGGAAAGCCTCGCCAGCCGACCGGCCCATGGCATGAGAGGTGCGTTCATCGCCACCATGCGGTGTTCTCCGGGCACGTCACGGCACCAGCGTTTCAGGTGGCGTACCGCATGACGAAGCCTCCGTTGGCCGCTCCATGCACCCGATGCTCGGGGGATCCATGCTGCACGACGAGACGGCAGGTGCCCGTCACGCTGCTCGTAGAGGGCGCGAACTTCGGCCCGGTCGGTCAACAGCAGCATGTCCTGCGTGCTTCCGTCCCGGAGGAAGGGAGCCAAGGCCCTGACGTGCGCAGGATGGTCCAACACCCAACACGTCGCCACATGCAGCGCTGGGGCCAACGGCACATAGGCCCGCCGACCGGAGGTTGAAGGACCGAAGGACGGCTGGAATCAACATGACCACGAAGCAAGCCATCGCCATCGACGGCGGTGCTGTGTACGGCCCCTACACGCCCGGTGTTCGCTCAGGCAACAGCCTGTGGCTTTCAGGGCAAATCGCTCCAGAAGCCGGGGGCCTGGAAGCACAGGTCGCAGGGGCCTTGGCCAAGATCGACGCCTTGCTGGAGGCCGGCGGATCCAGCAAACACGACCTTGTCGCGGTGCAGGTCCTGTTGATGGACATCGAAGATTTCACCGCGATGAACCAGGTGTATGCGGCTTGGATGGAAGGCGTCCGGGTACCACCCACCAGGGCGGCGTTCCAAGCCGCGGCGTTGCCGGCAGGGGCAGCGGTCGAAATTGTGGCCCATGCGGTCCTCGATTCCGCATGAGCAGAGGCGCGTTCAAGAGCAGCCCCGCACTGGGGCCACCATGGCACCATGGCCCGAGCACTGCTTCAAGGCCTACGACATCCGAGGATTGGCCAACGGCGACGGCACCGGGGAACTGACGCCTGCCTTTGCAGAGCGACTCGGCCGAGCCCTCGCCACCTACCTCGGCGCCAAACGATTGGCCGTGGGGCGTGACATCCGAACCTCCAGTCCTGCGCTGGCCGACGCACTGATGCACGGCATGCAGGCTGCTGGGGCCGACGTCGTCGACCTTGACGTGTGCACGACCGGCGCGTTGTACCACGCATGTTGGACGATGGAGGTGGACGGGGGCGTGATGGTCACGGCCAGCCACCTTCCCATGCCGACCCACAACGGATTCAAGATGTGCCGAGGCAATTTGCCCTTGGCCGGCGATGAAATCCAAGCGCTTCGAGAGGTCTTCCTCCAAGGGGACTTCAACACCGGCGAAGGGAAGCGAACCCATGGCCCTCACATGCCGGCCTACCTTGCGGCCATCACGGAAAGTGTCGGGCCTCTTTGTCGTCCTGTGCACGTGGCCGTGGACGCGGGTAACGCCGTCCCGGGGCCCTTCTTGGTCGACGTGCTGAAGGCCATCGGAGCCAAGGTCGAAGCGGTGCACTGCACGTGGGACGCGAGCGAACCAAACCACGGAGCCGACCCGACGCGCCCGTACAACATGACCGACTTGGCCGCCTTGGTGACCGAGCGAGGATGCGAGTTCGGCCTTGGGAGCGACGGCGACGGCGACCGCATTGGAGCCGTGACCGAAACGGGCGCCTTCGTCTATCCCGACCGCCTTGTGGCACTGATCGTCGGAGACGTGTTGGCGGATCTTGACGACGACGCCACCGAGAACGAACGCACCGTGATCTACGACGTGAAGTGTTCCATGAACGTCGAAAGCGCCGTCCTTGCCGCAGGCGGAACGCCGATCATGGCGCGCACCGGCCACTCGTTCATGAAGCGGGCCTTGGCCGAGCGGCCTGGCTGTCGCCTCGCCGCAGAGATGAGCGGTCACATCTTCCCTGCTGATCGTGGATGGTACGGTTTCGATTGCTCCCTCTACAACGCCGCCCGCATCGTCGAATTCTGGTCCCGGCAAGCCTCTGAAGGCCCGACCTTCGGTCAGGCCCTCGACGCGGTGGCCCCGAATTTGCCCACCACCGGCGAATGCAAGGTGCCCTGTGATGAAGGCCGGAAGGAGCCCGTTGTGGCGGGCATCACCGCCGCCTTTGCCGACCTGCCGCACAGCACCGTTGACGGCGTTCGTGTGCGCTTCGTGGACGAGCATGGGGTGCAACAGGGCTGGTATTTGGCCCGACGCTCAAACACCGAGTCCGTTCTCGTGATGCGGGCCGAAGCCCGAACGGAGGCCATGCTGGCCCACATCCGTCAGCACATTGAGGACCGGGTGGCTCCGCTGATCGACGTCGGCGGTTTCCTCGACGCGTTCGCGTGAGACTCAGAGGGTTGCGTCGACCTCAATGTAGGGCGCGACGGTGAAGTCGAGCACGAGCAGTTCGATGGTCCACGACACGTCTTCACCGTTGTCGCTGCGTTGGCATCCTGGTCCTGCATTGCCTGCTGCTGCCGTCACGCCAATCACGATGTCGTAGGCGCCAAGGCCGTCGTCACCCGCGTTGAGTTCGTCCGAAATCTCGGTGCCGCTCAGGCCGCTGATGACCTCTTCGTCGAGCAAAGAGAGGTTGACCCACGTGAGGTCCACGGTGTGGGAGCCTGGGTTTTCGCCCGAGCCGGAGTTGGTCAGCTCGTTATGCTCAAGGGTAGCGGTGATGGTGTCGGGTGCGTCGCTTCCACTGGCAGCGAAGCAGGTGGCTCCGCTGACCTCCTCGTCTTCGTCATAGGTCAACGTAATGCGGACGCCGATGACGTTCCCGCCTGCGGTCTCAATCTCGTTTCGCACGGCGTCCGAGGTCTGACTCACGGGCCACTCGTCGCCGTCTTGGATGTATTCTCCTCCTTCCTCAAGGAGGATGGTTTCGACTTCTCCGTTGACCACGTAATCGCCAACGGCCGAAAGGCCGGCCGATTCCACGCCGGCGGCAGCGCTGGCGAAGACCACGGGGAATGCGATGGTGAAGAAGAGGATGCCAGCGACCAAAATTTGCGCATCGCGCTCGGTCTTGACGCGCTCGACAAAGTCGGTCACCCTCGACATGGTACGCCCTCCGTGTGGACCGAAGTGCCTCGGACCTATCACTTTCTCGGCGCGAAGTCACGCCTCTTCGACCGTCGGGGGCCACACACGTGTGCTGGCCTGGGGCCATGTTTTCGAGCGTACATCGAACCCAAGCGCGCCGAAAGCGCGCTTGGATTTCCGCCAGGTGGGGAGAAGAAACCCAACGGTGGACCGTTCTCCAAACGTCCACTTCCATGGAATGCGTGGAAGGGCATGGACCCAAGCGTGAATCAAATCGAGACCGAGGCCTGCATCTGTGCCTCCTGGAAGGAGCCAACTGACTTGGTGAACTTCGCCGGTTGAGCCTCGTGTTTCGGACCAAGCGGTGATCAGACCGCCGTGCAATGGCCCGTCGAGGATTTCCAAGCCGATGGTGCGGGTCGCTTGGGTCATGGGCATGATGATGGCAAACCGGTCCACCATTCGGGCACCTTCATGCCGGCGCATGGACCAACCTGCTGCCTCAATCGCGGACCGTACCGCACGGATGGCCGCAATCGGGCTGACGCTGACCTCAAGGTCAAGCGATTCTGGTCGCACCATGTATCCAACCCTGTGCGGGCTGGGCATCAAGGTGTCGAGCGCGGTGTGCGATGGCCGGTGAGCACCGACGACGGTCGAGGTGGTCCCGCGTGGGACCGGCCATCAAGGCTGACGCAGGCAAGCCTGGGTCAGCACGACGGGTCGTCGTGGGGATCAGCCGAAGAGCGAGCCGAGACCTTCGAAGCCAGCAGCGTCCTCTTCTTCTTCTTCGGCAGCCTCCTCAGCGGGGGCGGCGTCGGAAGCAGCGGAAGCAGCCGCAGCGGGAGCAGCGGCAGCGGGGGCAGCGACGGCCTGCGTCATGGCTTCAGCGATGTCGATGCCGCCGAGGGAGGCCACCAGGGCCTTCACTCGGGCAGCGTCGACGTCGACACCAGCGGCCGCCAGAACGGCGGTCACGGCATCATCGTTGATGTCTTTTTCAGCAGCGTGCAGCATCATGGCAGCATAGACGTATTCCATTTCATTCACCTCATGTGTTTTGGTTGTTCAGCCGAACAGGTCTCCAAGGCCGCCAAAGTTGGCTTCCTCTTCTTCCTCTTCCTCTTCCTCGACCGCCTCGGCTGGGGCGGCTTCGGTGCTCTCGGCGACAGCGGCCGTGGCGACAGCAGCGTCAGCTGCAGCCCCCAACATGGCCGCCAACTCGTCGTCGAGGGCGGAGGAATCGAGCGAACCCGCGACGCCCATGGCGGCGCGTTGGGCGCGGCCGAGCAGGTGCGGGAGGGTCGTGGTCGAGATGTGTGCCACCTCGAGGGCCACGGCCAGGGCTTCCGAGGAAGCCTTCGCGAGCAGGGTCGGGGTGGTCTCAGGCGTAAACCAGCCAACATGGCAGGCGACGTTGAAGGCGCCAGCCGCGAAGCCGATCAGGTCGGAGCGGAACGTATCGAAATCGATGTCGAGGACGTCCGGTCGGAAAATCACGCCGTCTTCGTAGGTCCCGATGAGACGGAGGCCCGTGACGATGGGGTTGATGCCAATCTTTCCGAGCATCATTCCGAGGTCACCCTCGAATCCTTCGCCTTCCTTGAGGACCACGGTTTGCTTCTGAATGTGGACGCTTCCGCCCATGATCTTCGCGGGAATCCCAACGGAGTTCAGTTCACCGACAATCGGACCGGGGGGCATGCCCGTGTCCATCTTTTCCACAACGATGTCATGGGGAGCGACGTCACCAGGCTTGGCGGCACGGCCGGCTTCTGTGGCCTTGAGTTCGGTGAAGAGTTCGAAGGAGTTCTTGCTGCTGGTCGAGACCAGGGCCGGCTGGACGGCCCCCTCAAACAAGGATTCCAAGGTCTCGTCGTCCTGTCCGACGTTCTTCCATGCGAGGCTCATCAAACGCTTCTTTGCAACGCGAATCTCCATGTCCTCACGGAGCGACTTGCGCATCTGAATCATGGTGTCTGCAGGGACGCCATGGATGTCGATGACGGCGATGGTTTCACCGGAGTTGATGAGCGATTCAAGGTCGGCGACGGTGTCGCGCTTCCAGGACATGACCTTGGGGATCATGCCGCCACCTCCACCTTCACGGACGGACCCATGGTGGTCTTGACATAGAGCGAGCGGATGTTGTTGGGGCCGCGTTCGAGCCGGGTCATCACACGCTTGTAGACTTCCATTGCGTTGGCGGTCAACTCGTCGAGGGACTGGTTGGAGGTGCCAAAAGTGGCGTGGAAGGTCATCTTGTCACCGGACTTCACGACAACGGTACTACGAAGGCCAGTGGCCACAACAGCGGGATCCAAAACAGGAGGGACGGGGCGGGGCATCTTTCCGCGGGGACCGAGGATGACACCAAGCCAGCGACCGACCAGACCCATGTGAGGGACTTCGGAGAGGAAGAAATCGTAGCGGTTGGCCACTTTCTTGCCCATGCCCTTGTTGGTGCCCATCTCTTCGATTTGAGCGGGGGCGAAGACGTCAACGCCACCGGCCTTGGCCTTCTCTGCGGCTTCACCGGCAGCGAACATGGCGACCTTGATTTCCTTGCCACGTCCGGAGGGAAGACGGATTTCTTCCTTGATCCGGTTGTTTGGGTTCTTCAGGTCAACGTCCTTGATGGTGAACGCAAATTCGATGGTTTCGACAAAGGCACGCTCAGGTGCCTTGTCGAGGGCTTCGGTGATGGCGGCGGTGATGTTGTCTTTCATGGTAAGTCACCCCTGCGGTCTGCGAGGCGACGAACGCCTCTCCCGCATTTCGTGAATCTTGTTCAGTTGAATCGGTCGTCCCACTCTCCGTTCTCAATGATTTTCAGCGCGTCCTTGGGCCAGTGGCCGTCAATCTTGACGCGCATCGCGACGCAGGTGCCAATGACCTCTCGGGTCATGGCCTTCAGGTCGGCACCGGTCAGGTCGCCTGCCTTGTCCTTGGCGACGCCGATGGCCTTCTCGAGAGGAAGGTCTTCGGTCGCCGCATCCATGGATCCGTTGCACTTCTTCACACCGAGCGCCTTCTTGACGAGCTCTGCGGTCCAAGGCTTGGCCATGAGAATGCATCCTGCACCTTACGTGCAGGTCGCGGACTTGACTCGTGTATATAATCGCAATGGAGGCGCAAAGCAGGAAAAAACGACGGCCTAACGGCCTCGTAGTGCCACGTTTATGCCGTTCTGGCTCACTCGTTGACGCGCTCGATGACCCGCACGTGGTCACCGCGCATGCTGAGGGTCATCGGGATGACCTGCTCGTAGAGTTCCATGGTGACCTCTTCCTTGGTGTCGGCCACGGCGGTGATTCGGGCCTTTTCGCCCTTGAATGCGCCCGTCACGATCTCGACGATGCAACCGACGTCAATGCCGCTGGTCACGGCCTTCGGTTCGAGGTAGGGGAGGATGTTCTCTAGAGGCGCCTCGCCAGGAAGAACGGATTTTGCATTCTTCAGGGGCGTGAGGTTCAGTCCACGGCGAGCCTTTGGGTCGCGGCCGCCGGCGCGGCCGATGAGCTTCTCAACGTGGTGCTTGGCGCTGGCTTCGACGAACACGTAGCCCCGCATGCTGTGCGGGTGCACGATGGACATGATTTCGTCCTTCAGCGTACGGAGGCTTCCACTGCCGTGGATGCGCGCGTTCATCTCAGATGCCAAGCGCTGCTCGGAGCCGATGGCGGACTTGACGATGTAGAGGAACGAGCCGACGGAGCCGTACATTTCCTTGAACAGCGTGTCAGCTCCTTCCATCTCAAGGTCAGAGAAAATGCAGTTGTAGTCTTGCAAGTTTCCGGGGTCAATCCACTCTGCGGCGTCGTAAACGCCGGCGGGAGTGACCTCGTCGCTGGACGACACCACAAGGTAGGGAATCACGTCAACGAGGGTCCGCCCCATGTCGATTCCGCGGTCGGGACCTTCCTTGTGGAGGGACAGCTGATCTAGGGAGAGGCCGGTGACTTCTGCGACACGGGCCAGCACTTCTTCAGGCGTGGACCCGCTGCCGTAGACGCCGTCCCAGAAGCCGGGGAAGCTGGCGTCAGAACTGTGGCGGCGGAGGAGGAGAAGTTTCTCTTCGTGGCGAACGTAGGCAATGAAATCTGTCTGCATGTCAAGCACCTCAGGGAAGGGGGATGTTGAACACGTCATGGATCAACCATGGGAAGGTGTGATCCATCAGGAGGAGGATGAGGAAGCCAATGGCGCCCAGCACCAGCAGGCCAATGCCGCAAACGATGGACGTGCGGCGGAATTCTTCAGGGCTGGGCTTGCGTGCCATTCGGACAATGCGCGCCCAGGAACCTTTGGTGATGTTCCTGCGGACCCATGCCTCAACGGCATCTTGGCGGTCCTGAACACGTTGTTCAAACGAAGGATTCGCTTCCGTGGACATGGTGCAACCTCAGCCTGCCGAGCGACCTGCCCTCTCATTAAGAACGCATCGGCCGAAAAACGACCTCCAGCGGGAGGCTTCTTGAGGGGCCGTAGGCCAGCGGTAACGTGGCCAGCGGTCGAGACCCCTATCAGGTGCTCGGCGTTGGCCGAGATGCCGGAGACGCGGAAATCCGTCGAGCCTACCGGAGGCTGGCACGGCAGTTCCACCCGGACAGAAACAAGGGGGATGCAGCCGCGGAAGCGCGGTTCAAGGAAGTCCAAGCGGCTTACGACAGCATCGGCACCGCGGAAGCGCGTGAAGCCCAGCGACGGCAGGCCTTCACCGGATTTGGCGGACCCGGTGGGTTCGGTGGGATGCCCGGAGGCATGGGTCAATTCGAGGACCTGATCGGTCAAATGTTCGGTCAGCGCGGTGGCCCCAGCCGTGTGCCGCCTCGGCAACCACGTACCGTTCCGAAAGGAGGCGACGTGACGGTGCACCTCGACCTTTCCTTGGCCCAAGCCACCGAGGGGGGGAGCTTTCCCTTCACGGTCCGTCGCCTTCGCTTGACGCCCAACGGAGGCGTGGAGACCAAAGCCGCCTCCCTTCGGATGACGCTCGAACCGGGACGAGCCCATGGTTCCTCCAAACGCCTTCGTGGCCAAGGGCATGAGCATCCAGAAGGCACGACTGGGGACGCCATCGTAACGCTCAGGGTCGACCCCGGGGAAGACCGACGGTGGGAAGAAGGGCGTCTGGTGCAATCGGTGCAGGTGGCCTACAGCACCTTGGTGTTGGGAGGGAAGGTCGAAGCAACCCTCCCCGACGGACGGGCCGGACGCTTGACGGTGCCTGAGGGCTCCCTGGTCGGAGATCGACGGCGCATGCCAGGCCAAGGCTACGCCGGAGGTGATCTTGACTTGGAATTCGAATTGGCTGAACACGGCCCTCTTGACGAAGCGCAAACCAAAGCCATCACGGCGTTGAGGGACCTCGGGCTCTGAGGCCACCTTCATGGCAGACGGGTCCATGGGCAGCCATGGACCGGCGACGGCGGAACAACTCCGCTCGTCGTCAGCGGCAACAACGTGGCCCGAAAGCACCCGACGACGACCGACTCTGGCGTCGTCTTCACGACGCGCTGGGACAGCGGGCCGAGGACGTGCACGGTGCAGACGAAGTGTGGATGGCGGTGTGTGCTCGGGAAGGGTTGCCCACAGAAGGACCTGAGGCGCGAAAGGCGCGTTCCGCGTTTGACGCCACGCTGAGCGAAGCGACGAAGCGAGGTCAGCGCCTTCTTCGCGACGGAAAAGGAGTGCGCCTCCGTTCACGCACCGACATCGAAGCGGCCGAAAGCGCGCGTCTGCATTGGCAGGCTCGACTGGACGGATCCGACGCACCCGACGAGGTCCTTTTGGACGTACTGCGGTGCCATCTCTTCGAGGACCCGCTCCACACATGGCCCGAAACGTGGACCTTGATCCCGGGCGAGCGGGTGACGGCATGGGATACCTTCGACCTCAACACAGCACTGCTCGCTTGGGCCCGACGGGCCAGCGGTTTGCGGTTCCGCGAGGACGCCCCGCACGTCGCCCACCTCCTCCACGCCGCGGGGGCCGTTGGCCCGCGTGACTTGATCGAGGCCCGCCTTCGTCAACGTGCTCGTTTGCGCGAAAACCCCTTCCCAGAATCTTGGCAACCGCATTTGGTCGAGTCCACCGCGGCCCTCAACGAAGTGGACGGCGACGTGGAAGTGGCCGCCGGTCGGACCGATCTTCGACACCTGCCGTTCGTGACCATCGACCCGCATGACGCAAAGGATTTCGATGACGCCGTATGCTTGACGGAGGAGGGCGCGGTGTTGTGGGTGGCCATCGCTGACGTGGCTTCCTACGTCCGGTTGGATACCCCGTTGGACCGGGCAGCACGGGCCCGTGCAACGTCCGTCTACCTGCCCCATGCGGTGCTGCCGATGCTCCCACCGCGCCTCGCAGACGATTTGTGCAGCTTGCGAGCGAACGTCGACCGACGCGCCATGGTCTTGGAGCTCCGGTTGGACGGCCATGAGGTCGCAGCGTGTGTCCCTCACGAAGCCGTCATTCGCGTGGTTGCCAACCGCTCTTACGAAGACGTGTTGGAGAGCGGCGATGCGACCGATCTTCTCGACCTGGCCGCTGGAATGCGCAAAGGCGACTTGCGGCTGGAACTTCATCAGGCAGAATTGCGGCCTCGCCTCCGTGACGGTGACGCCATCCATGTTGAGATCAAGCGACCCAACGACGCCACGGCGATGATCGAGACCTTCATGGTGGCCGCAAATGCTGCGGTAGGTGACCTCCTGGGCAGCGCAGGCGCCCCGCTTCCGTGGCGCTGCCACCTCCCTCCGGATCGTGTCGAAGTGGAAGCCCTCAACGCACGCCTTCACGCCCTTGACGTGCCAATCGAACTGCCAATGCCGTCCCACCGAACCGCTGGCCAAAGCACCACGGAAGAATTGTCGGACCTGCTCGCCGGCTGGGCTGGAACCATCACCGTGGAGACCGAAGAGCCCAGCGTCGAGGAGGACCACCGCTCAGAGGTGATCGACCCTGAAGCGCGTCAGGCCATGCTCGACGCCTTACGTCGAGCCCAACATGCGGCAAGCGAATTGACCGGCGCCACCCGGCGCGTGGTCGATCAGAGCCTGTTCCAGCTGATGCAGCGGGCCAGCTACACCGCCACCAACACCGGTCACTTTGGCCTTGATTTGGACGCCTACGCGCATTTTACAAGCCCCATCAGGCGCTACCCGGACCTCATCGCACACCGCCAACTGAAGGCCATGATGCGAGGGGAACCATGGCCGCACAATGAGGAGGACATGGAAACGCTGGCGGCGCATTGCGGCGACCGGGGGTGGGCCGCCAAACGGCTGGAATGGGAAGCCGTGGACCAAGCCTTTGCTCTCCACCTGACCATGACCGACAGCGAAACGTGGCCGGCCAGGGTGGTGGCCCTGCGCACGCCCTTTGTTCACCTTGACCTCAACGACGACGGCGCCCTGCATGGCAGGCTTCACCTCAACGCCTTGAGCAAGCAAAACCGGCTCCACATCGACGATCACGGTCTTGTGGTGGAAAGCGAGGATGAACGCGAGCCTTTGCTTCGCCTCGGAGCGCGCTACCCTTGCCGGCTTCGAGGCCTGGACCTTTGGACCGGAAAACTCGACCTCGCTCCGGCCGGCCACCGGCCTGGTAACCCTTGATAGAACGGACCGGTGAGTGATGAACGTGACGGACCTGCATCGCCTCGACGTGGACGGGATGTCCTGTGGAGCATGCGTGGCCAGCGTCGAGCACATCGCCATGGGCGTGTCCGGCGTCACGGCCGTGAATGTCAATTTGGCCCTCGAACGCGCCGTGGTTACACTTGGGCGCGACGGTTCACTTTCCGAAGTCATTGAGGCCATCAATCGGGGCGGTTTCCAGGCGTCGCAACCCATGGACCCGCTTGAACGCCGCCGTCAGGGACAAGACGAGTTGCGACGCAGAGGACAAAGCGTGGGATTGGCCATTTTGGCCGCAGCCACGTGCATGGTGCTGACGATGTGGGCGCCAACGCTCGGTCATCTTGGACCAAGCGGCCTTGTCAGCATGGACGGGCACGGTGCCATCGATGCAGACGGAATCCGCCTCAACCACCTCATCGCTTTGGTGCTCAGTGGCGTCGTGTGGGCGTGGGCCGGGGCCGGCTTTCACCGACGTGCATTCGCAGCCCTCCGTCGTGGTGCAGCAAACATGGACGTCTTGGTGTCCCTCGGCTCCAGCACCGCCTACCTTTGGAGTGCGACGGTGATCGCGGGGGCCTTTGCCGGGCATGTGCTCGGTGACGGAACGGTCTTCATCGATGGAGCAGCCTTCATTGTGGCATTTTTGTTGCTTGGAGATTGGCTCGAGGTAAGGGCTCGCTTCCAAGCCACCGACGCCCTGCATGGCCTGATGCGCCTGCGCCCGGAAGAGGCGTGGAAACTTGATGCTGAAGGCGTCACCACTACGGCCGTTCCCGTCGAAGCCCTTGCCCCAGGTGACGCCATTCGGATACGAGCAGGTGAAATCGTTCCTGTGGACGGCGTGCTTCTTTCCCAGCGCGTACTGATGGACACCTCGTCACTGACAGGAGAAGCATATCCTGTGAACGTCAAGGAAGGCGAAGACGTGCATGGTGGCTCAAGCCCCGTGGACGCAACAATCGAAGTGCGCGTAACCGTTCCTGCGGGTGGCACGTTGCTGGACCGCGTCATTGGATTGGTGGAAGCCGCGCAAAGCGGCAAGGCCCCCATCCAACGCTTGGTCGACCGGATCTCAGGGGTCTTCGTCCCTGTCGTCATCGCCCTTGCCGTTGGAGCGGCCTTGACCTGGTCCCTGTTTGGAGCGCCGGTGGAACAGAGCATGCTCGTGCTGGTGTCCACGTTGGTCATCGCTTGCCCGTGTGCGCTTGGGTTGGCCACGCCGACCGCCCTCGTGGTCGGAACAGGGATAGGCGCCCGTCACGGCATGTTGGTGAAAGGCATCGAAGCCCTCGAACAATCCACGCGCATTGACACCGTGGTGCTCGACAAGACCGGAACCATCACGCAAGGCAGCCCTCGTGTGGCCCATATCGAATTGATTCACGGGGACATTCCACAGATGCTTGGTGTTGCGGCTGCACTTGAGGAGGACAGCACCCATCCCATTGCCGAGGCCGTGCGATGGTCGTGGTCAAACTTCGACCGAATCCTCCCCGATGTCGGTCAGATCACCGTCCGCCCGGGCCGAGGCATCCGTGGTGAAACGGAACAAGGCACCGTGGCCGTCGGCAACCTTGACCTGATGGACGACGAAGGGTACGCCCTCGATCAGGACCATCGTGACCGCTTAGTGTCGAGAGCGAAAACCGGAGCGGGAATCGTGCTGATTGGCCAACACGACCAAGTTCTGGGTTGGCTGGAACTTCGCGACCATCTTCGGACCTCTTCGAAGGAGGCCATTGCAGGCATGCAACGTGCCGGCTTGGACGTCATCATGCTGACAGGCGATCAAGAGGCCACGGCCAGTCATCTCGCTGAAGAAGTGGGCATCACCACCGTTTTTGCCAACGTTCTTCCAGACCAGAAAGGGGAAACCGTCCGTCAACTGCAAGGCGACGGACGGTGCGTGGCCATGGTGGGTGACGGCATCAACGACGCCGCGGCTTTGGCCACGGCGGACCTCGGCATCGCCATGGGCGGTGGAGCAGGCATCGCCGTCGACGCCGCACAGCTGGTGCTCTTACGGGACGATTTGATGGACGTGCGCGGTGCCCTCGACTTGGGTCGCAACACCATGGGCAAAATCCGTACCAACCTTGGTTGGGCCTTCGGTTACAACGTGGTGGGCATCCCCTTGGCGATGGGGCTCCTCTACCCTTGGACGGGGTGGCTGCTTCCTCCAACCTTCGCGGCGGCAGCGATGAGCCTCTCAAGCCTGAGCGTGGTGGCGAACAGCCTGACCTTGCGTTGGTGGGCGCCGCGCCGTTACGAGAATTGAAAGGTCATCCCTCTGTGGGCAAACCATGCCAATGTTGGACCTCAACATCGCTGGAATGACGTGCGGTTGCTGCACGGGACGCGTGAAGCACGTTTTGGAAGCCCTGCCCGACGTGCATGGTGTTCACGTGGACCTCAGGATGGGTCGTGCCACCGTCGCGGTCGAATCCGACACGAATCCACAGGACCTCATCAGCGCCATCAAATCGGCGGGCTTCAATTGCTCACCCTGACGATCAACCCATGACCCGCTTGAGCCGGGCTTCCAAACGAGGCAGGCCTGCGCCGGCCCACTGCTTGACGACCTGGCCGTCGCGCATGAGGACGTTCATGGGCAACATGTCAACTTCAGCGACCCATGGATGTGCCATTTTGAACCGGGCAAGACCGGGACGGTCGAGCATGATTTTGACCACGCCGACGTCAGGATGGGTATGGTCCCATCCGGACAACTCCTCGGCCCATTCGGTGCACGCTTGACAGGTCGTTTTCCCGAGAATGAGGAACGCAGAGCCTTCGCTCAGCGCGTCGGACCATGTCTTCGCGTCGAGTTCTAGGATCTCGACCACGGACGGTCACCTCAGGCAGCGTAGTCGTCGCCCTTCTTCCAGTTGGCACCGCAGAGGCCGCCGGCCATGGTGGCTTGGGCGGTGCGGAGCACTTCAGCAGGGCTGCGACCGGCGTCCATGTTGTTGATGCTGTACATCTGGACAAGTCCGTCGCTGTCGACGAGGACACAGCCGCGATAGCTGCAGCCAAGCCCGTCGTTCATCATGCCAAAGGCCTGACTGACCTTGTGCGTGGTGTCTGCAAGCACGGGGTGAGACACGCCTTCCGGGAAGGTCTCGCCGTCCTTGAACCACGCCTTGTGACTGTGGTAGGAGTCGAGGGAGCAGCCCATCACGGTGATGCCGTCGTCGGCGAAGTCCTCTTGCAACGCCTCAAAGCCCACGATCTCGGTGGGGCAGATGAAGGTGAAATCGAAGGGATACCAGTAGATGAGGTACCAGCCGTCTTGGTCGCTGCTGCTGATGGTTTTCTTCTCGCCATTGACGTAGGCCGTGGCGGTCCATTCTGGTGCGGGTTTGCCAATCATGTTGTCCATGAATAACCGGAGGAGCGCAGGGCTCTTGAATCCTTGTTGCGAAAGAACAGGGTGTTCAGGCCACCACGTCTTCGTGAGGTCAGAGCAAGGGACCTCCTGGTCTTCGAATGAGCACGGAGGGATGAGCAAAACACCCTGCAGTTGTTCGAACTACCGAGCGTTGCGCGATGTGGTGCAGGAGGCAGGATTCGAACCTGCGAACCGTTTTGGAATGGGACCTAAACCCACCGCCGTTGACCAAGCTGGGCGACTCCTGCCTGATTCACCGGCGGAATCTCTCCTTCATGAACGTGAGCCGTCAAGGTTGGGGGTTCGCGTCGCGAACGGCTTGCTTCACCGCTGAGCCAAAGAGGTAGAGGATGCCAACGGACACGAGTTGGAATGGAATCAAAATCAGCAGCATCCACATGTACCGGGGAGCCAGGCCGGGCTCAAGGATTGAATTCTTCAGGTCATCTGGGTGATGATACACCGAGACCTCGGCCCCGGCTGGATACCGTTCGACCATGCGCTCGGCCAAAGATGACGCGGAATAGCAATCTTCCATGGTGGACAGTTGATCGCCCTGGATGAGGTTCCCGTAGCCGTAGGAATAGCGGACATTCACGCAATATTCGGTGCTGCACCCTTCCTCGCTGCAGTCTTCCTGTTCGGTCACCCAACTCTCCTGCATCAGGCCCGTGGTTTCCTCCCAGTTTCTTGTTTCATGCTGGACCGCCAAGTCTCCGACCATCAGGACGGTTACGGTTTGTGTGGCACCGATCCAAATCAACCCAAACAAAGCAAGAATGAGGATGCCGGTCAGGGCCGAGGGCTCCTGATTCTCCCCCCTCTCCGAGTCCATGTGATCGAACAGCGTACCTCTGTCTTCTTCCTTCGATTCAAGCCCAGATTCCGGTTCCAATCCGGCCACGGACCCGGCGATGTCCTCTTTGTGGGGTCCTTCCGAAGGGACCTCTGCGAGCGGGGCGGGGGCAAGAATACCGAGGGAGACCGGTGCTGGGGACGAAGGGTCCGTTTCCGACGGCGAAGGAGCGGCTTCGTCCCAGAAGGGAGCGGGTCCGTCGGAGGGGTTCACGCGTTCGCCTTCCAAGGATGCGCCTTTGAAAGGTACGCCGAACGGCTGCCAGGTTCAAGAGAGCAGAGGTTTATTCTCCGAAGGCAGGTGGCGGAACCATGACCGAGATGAACACGTCTCCGCTCATTGAACTCCGTGGCGTTCGACGCGTCTATGCCTCCGCGGGGGAAACCGTGGCGGCACTGGACGGCATCGACCTTGACCTCAAGCAAGGCGAGGTGGTGGTCATGCTGCTTGGGCCATCCGGTTCGGGAAAAACGACGTTGCTCAACGTGCTCTCGGCCATGGACAGCCCTACGGAAGGAAGCTACCGTTTCCTTGGTGCAAACGTGCCGACTGCTCCCGACCTCGTGGAGCAAACGCGTTTCTCAATCGCCGCTCCACATCCGCTGCTCCAGCCCTTGGTGTGGCCGGTTGAACTCGTGGTTCGGCTCGTGCAAGGCACCCTCCGAGCGCCCGCTCGGACGATGGCGTCGAGGCGGCGCGCGAAGGCCCTCGAAGCCCAGGCGTCCTTCCGTCGTCGCAACATCGGTTACGTCTTCCAGCAGTACAACCTCCTTGGGGACTTGACGGTGCTCGAGAACGTCATGCTCGCTCAGGAAATTGCCGGTGCGCGAGACCGTGCGCACGCCATGGACATGATTGGGCGGGTTGGCCTTGAGGGGCTCCATGACCGATTCCCCTCCGAGCTGTCCGGAGGACAACAACAGCGCGTCGCCATTGCCCGCAGCCTGGCCAAGAAAGCCCAACTTCTGCTGGGCGACGAACCGACTGGCAACCTCGACAGCGAAACGACGCAGCAGGTCATGGAAGTCCTTCTCAGCATTTGCCGCAAGGAGCGAGTCACGGCGGTCATCGTCACCCACGATGAAAGCCTGACCAAGCACGCCACGCGCGTGCTCCGACTTGACTCCGGCCGATTGCAAAGCGATGAACTCGGAGCAGCAGGAACGATTGTGGGCAAAGGGAAAGCCGCCGTGAAGGACGCCTTGGAAACGGCAGAAGACGTCGTGGACACCGTTCGCCGTCCGGTCGAAGCGGCCATCCATGGGAGCCTCGCGACCGCCAAGGCCCTCGGTGGCGTGGCGAAAGACATCGCCGAAGCTGCCCGTCCCAAGCGCAAGGAGTGATCGACATGCGCCTGCAGCTCCGACGCTTGGCCCGTCATTGGGTCCGGAACCGTGTGGTGACCGGCGTCTTCCTGCTGCTGCTCATCCTCGCCAGCTCGGTGTCCGTGATGTTCGCCGAGCACATCCGGAACGCCGACGAAGTGTACGAAGGCTACTACCGAGAAACCAACCTTGGAGACCTGTTTGCCACCGGTCCTGACGGATTCACCTACGACGCAGCGACCCTTGACGCCGCCTGCACCGGTACGCCCGACACCGCGGGCCTGTCCATTGTCGATTGCGAGTCAAGGATGGTGATCCGTGGAGAGTACACCCACTCCGAAGCGCAGCGTTCTTTCCTCGCCGAGGCCAAAGGGTGTGCGTCCCTCGCCGAATGCGAGGACGGTGTGCTGACCACCGCAACGCTCGTGGTGCACGGCATGGAGGTCACGGACGAGGGACTTGGTCGAATCAACCGCCCCTATGTGGCGGAGGGATGGGGTCAGCACGCAGAAGCTCCCGATGAGGTCGTGTTGGACCATGTCGTAGCGGAAGAAACCGGAATCTCACTTGGAGACGCCGTCACCTTCGTGCTCAACGGTACCGCCGTTGATTTCGAGGTCGTTGGCTTTGCCAGCCAACCCGACCATGCCTACTACGTTCATTCAGCAGACGTGTTGGTCCCCGTTCCCGGGAGCCTCGTGGCCGCCTACATGAACCGGACCGCGCTGCTGGAGCATCTTGGCGAAGCACCCGATGTGCGCAACCGCTTGTTGGTGGACGTGGAAGGAACACCGGCATTCGACATCCCTGAAACGCCTGAAATCGAAGGGGAAGACCTCGCAAGGTTGGCCGAAGCTTTGGCCAGTTCCCTCGAATCGGAAGGCCTCACCACCATGCGCGTCGGTGACCGCACAACCCTCTTTGGCGTGGAATTCCTCAGGATTGACCTTGAAGGAAACAGGACCATGCAGCCGGTCATGCTCGGCATGCTCGTCAGCGTTTCCGCCCTCGTGCTTGCCGTTTCACTCGAGCGTCTGGTCCGACGTCAGCGCAGGGAAATTGCAGTGCTTCGTTCCCTCGGAACACCAAGCCGCACGCTTCTGATTGCCTACTTGCTGCCGCCGGTGGTGATGGGTTTGTTGGCGAGCATCGTCGGTGTGGCCTTGGGCACCCAAATGACGGAAGCCTTCACGCCGTACTACTTCTCCATCGTCGGCAGCGTTCCGGTCATCGAAGTCATTCACGATCCGGCCGTATGGGCCACCACCGTAACCAGCGTGATGGCCATCGTGGTGATCTTTACGCTCTGGCCGGCCTGGTCTGCCGTGCGCCTTTCCCCGCTGGAAATTGACCGGAAAGACGCGGGAGAACGCCCCGGTGCGCTGGTGCACTGGTTGAGTTCATCCCTGCCTTCCTCCCTCGCCCTCGGAGCCCGGGCGATGTTTCGCCACCCGCTCCGATTGACGGTGACCGTGCTTGGTCTTGGCATGGCCATGATCCTCTCCAGCGGTTTCGCCTTGCTTGTCACGTCGATGGAGGGCGCCTTCATTGAGGCGCAGGAAGCCGACTCGTGGCAGTACGCCGTCGCTTACAACCCGTTTGATGCCGAACCCGTGGATGCATGGCTGGAAAGCGAGGGGGCCGGTTGGGACACCGAGCGAGCCCTCACCGTTCCGGAGGTGAACGCCACCGGTGAGACCAGGACCATGACCCTCCATGCTCGGACTGCGTTCGCCACGAACGAGGCTGACGCGATGCACATGACCCGCCTGACGGAGGGGCGCTTGCCGGTGGCTGGCGCCGAGGTCCCCGAGGCTTTGGTCGACGTGGGCGCTGCCGCCTTGTTGGAGTGGTCAGTGGGGGACCGCGTGGAAGTGGTCGTCGGCGTCACCGTGCTTGAAGTGGAAATCGTTGGTATCGCGGACGAATTTGAACGCAGCCTTTGGACCCATCACGAGGACGTGGCAGAAGACATTGGGATGCCTGGTTTGTTCAACATGGTCATGCTCCGCTCCAACGATGCGACCCTCGCAGCACCGTCCGGCATCGCGGGTGCCGCGGTGCTGGACCAGCAAGCCCTTCGTGACGGCTTCGCAGAAGGGTGGGAGCAGCAATCACAAATCCTGAGCGTGTTCATCGCTTTCGGGCTGCTGATCGCGGGTGTCATTTTGCTCAACACCCTGATCATCAACCTGACAGAACACGATGCGGAGTACGCAACACTACGGATTTTGGGCGCCTCAACCCCCCGCATGGGAGCGATTTTGACGGCAGAGCACGTCATCATCGGAGCCTTGGCGGCCATCTCTGGAAGCGTGTTCTCCGTCCTTGCTGCCAACGCCATGATGGTCGCGTTTTCGAATTGGTCGTTCTACTTCGCACTGGACCTCGACCTCTCCGTCGTGGTCGGCTACGCTTTGGCCTTGTTCTTGGCGGCCCAAGCGATGACCTTTGTTGGGTTGAAGCGTTTGCGTCACATGGATTTGGTCGAGCGTTCGAAGAGTTTTGGGCAGTGATGTAGGCCACGCTCCAAAGACAGGGCTTGATATGTCGGACGACGGAAACTTTGCTGTGGATGGCGAAGGTTTGCACCGTTTGCCAGCCCAAATCGTGGGTCAGGCCAACCGCCTTCATCTCGTGATGTTCGTCCTGACCTTGCTGATGATTCCCGGCGCCCTGCGTGCGCTGGAACCCATCGACATGGAGGCCTACGACATGGAGTCGCCAGAATTGGACGCCCAGACCACCATCGACGAGACCTTCGCCTCATCGGAGGTCATCCTGGCCTTCTTGGTCACCGTTCGGGACCCAGTCCACGTGGACCTCGAGGAGGCCATACCGCGTTCCAGCACCTCGGACGGCCAACCCGACAGCACGACGTTCCCCCCGGTGACCGAGATCGTCGAAAGCGGTGAACCATGGGGTGGCATTGACGCGCCGTCTGGAGGCATCCTGAACCTGACCCTCCTCCGTGAGATTGACGCCAAAGCCGACCTCATCCGAAACCATCCGATCAACGCCACGCTGAAGCCCTTGGTCAACGACGTCACCGGGGCTCAAACCGACGGCGTCATGACGCTTCCCGACATTTTCCGGGCCTTCATGGCCAACGAATCAATCCTCACACGCCCTTCAAAGGACACGTTCGGGAACGACCTTCCTCCAGCCACAGATTGGAGCGACTGTGGTGCGTTGGAGTGCTTGGTGTTCGACGACGCCAACCTGACGCAAGACCACATCGATCTGGCCAGCCAACGGCTTGCGGAGGCCAGCGACAACACCTTCCTGCGCTGGCTTTCCCTCGACCGCGGATTTCGCGCTGACATGAACGCGGTCAGTTCAGGTCCCATCGGCGGCACCCTGCTTGGCGACGGGACCTGGTCAAGCGACCTCGTCGGTCAGGGCCGCTGGTCCGCCAGCGCCTCGTGGTTGCTCATCCAACTCGACCGCGGTGAAATGACCGAAGCCGGATGGACGATGTCGTGGAAGGACGCGGCCCAAGAGACCTCGCTGCGGATGACCGACGAAGGCCTCGTCGTCGGCGGCTTCCGCTTGGTCGAGGGCGAACTTGTGCTTCACCCACCCTCCTACGACGAAGCCACGTGCACCACCATGGTGGAGGAAGGGCGTGGCCCATGCTCCATCGAATGGAGCGTCATGGAACTCGAAGGCATGTTGCGTCAACACGACCAGCACAGCATCAGTTTGCAGGTCGGCCAAGGCGTCAACGTCGAAGTCAACCGTGAACTGCAGGCCAGCGCCGGGCTGATCGCCCTGATGGGCCTCGCCATCGCGGTCCTGCTGTTCGTGTCCTTGCGTCGGCCTTCGGACGTGGCCATCGTGCTGGTGGCGCTCGGCGGTGCGCTTCTTTGGATGCAGGGCCTCATCGGCCATCTCGTCACGGTGACCGAGTGGCTTGGGTTTTCCTTCATCGCCCGTTCGCAATTCTCCAACCTTCTCCCCATTCTCGTGATGGCCTTGGGCATCGACGACAGTTTGCATGCCCTGCATCGCTATAAGGAAGAGCGAGGCCTTGGCCGCAGCCCTGAGGAAGCCACACAAATCACCGTACGACGCGTCGGCCGTGCCATCCTGTTGACCTCGCTGACCACCACGGCCGCCTTTGCTGCGAACCTCTTCTCCGACATCGCTGCCCTACGCTCGTTCGGCGTGGAAGCGGCGTGTGGCATCTTTGCGGCCTTCTTGCTGACCGGAATCTGGGCTCCGTTGTTGAGGATGAGCGTCGATCAATGGCTCGAACGTCGTGGCCGTTCCACCGCGCCTCCGAAGAAAACCGACCGCGTTCCACGCCTCACCGTCGTGCCGGTGGAGAGCGGCAAATGGAAACATGCGCTGGTCATCGCGGTGCTCGCCCTCCTGCTCACCGTTCCCGCCGCGGTGGGCATGGCTCGCTTGGAGGGCGATTTTGCCGTGGAAGATTTCCTTGACGCAGAATCGGATTTCGCCTCTGGCGTGAACCTCGTCAACGAACGCTTCTCCGACGAAGGTGAACCCGCCATGTTGTTGCTCGAAGGCGACGTGCTCGACCCCAAGGTTTTCGCCGGCATCGAAGCCTTCCGCCAGGCTTTGGACGACACACCGGAGGACGTTCCAGACAAAGTCACCCGGACGCCTGACGGCTCCATCGACATCCTTGCCCTCGACGAAATGGTCGATTTGGCCATCTTCTCCATGCTCGAAGACCCCGCGCCGTTCGAAGCGGCCGGCATGGACCTCGAAGCCGACGATTACGGCATCGATTGCGACCGGGTGGGAGCCGCACGACTCCCGGACTTGGACGACCGGGACTGCCTCGCGTTTTTCTACGGCTTCCTGTCGCTCAACGGCGTGCCAGGAACGTCCTCGATCCCCGCCATTCCCACCAGCATCGTGGCCCTCTACATCACCCCGGAAGTGCCGTTGAACGCCACCGCGCCTTGGATGGATGAAACGGGGGCTCCGGCCGAATACAAGGTGATGCTCATCCGCTTCGGAATCACCCGCCCCGAGCATTTCCCAAGCCTCAAGGAAGGACTAGAGGAAATCTGGCGAGACCTTTCGGTCTTCACCAACCTGTCCTCTGGGACCTACGATGCACCAGGAGAGGCCACCGAAGAAGATCCCTTGACGTGGGTCATGCTCACCGGCCGACCCATCATTCGCTATTCTGCGAGCACGGCGATGCAAGACGAAATGCAGTCCTCGCTTCTTCTGGGAACGCTGTTCGTCTTTGTGACGCTGGCCATTGGTCTGCGATCGCCCGCGCAGGCCGCGATGTCGCTTGGGCCGATCTTGGTCGTCGTGGTGTGGTTGTACGGCTTGATGCACCTGGCTGGGGCCAGCCTCAACATCGTCACGGTCACCATCGCCACCATTTCACTCGGCGTCGGCATCGATTACTGCATCCACGTGACAGAACGGTACAGAGAGTCTCGAAAGGAGGGCGCATCCCATGCCGCCGCCCTGCATGCCGTGGGTGGCGCATGCGGGGCCGCCTTGGTTGGCTCTGCTGCCTCAGACATTGCCGGCTTCGCCGTCATTGCGACTTCCCCCATGGGCTTGTTTTCGAGTTTCGGCACCTTCTCTGCCACGATGATCGCCCTTTCACTCATCGCAAGCTTGGTGCTGACGACCGCAGGGCTTGGCTTGCTCCACGGGCCAGAAAAGGTGGAACCTGCGCCGAGCGATTGAAGAGGAAGGCCTCGACCCCCAAGACGTCAGGCGCAGGGGGAGACCCCCGGTCAGGCGGTGACCACGATGACGGAAGAACCCAAGGACGAGGACGACTGGACGGCCTACGCCACCGCCGGATTCGGCCAAACGGATTATTCCCTGTGGGATGACGTTGAGGTTTCGGAAACGGAAACCAAGAACGAAGACGCCGATTTCGATGAGGGCGACGACCTCGACGACGAGATGTGGGAGGAGCCCGAACAATTGGGCACCCACACCGAGGAAGTGCCCCGTGCACCAAATCCCGCAGGTCACAAACACATGGTGCGCATCGGGTGCTGCGACACCTGCCTTGGACGGCTGGGTGGAAAGAAACGGTACGACCAATCCATGACAGAATCCGGCATCGAAATCCGTGCGGCGGTGGTCGAGCGGGATCCCCACTTGGCCGACGCCAAGGAACGCGTGGGTCTCTGCCCTTTCTGTGAGGATCTGTTCGACGAAGTTGACCTGTTGGCTGAATTGATTTGCGAGGCCCTTGAGGGACGAGAAATCGGCCGACTTCAGGTCGGTGCGCGTTTCCCCAAAGACCAGATGGAAGAGGAAGACGTGATGCGCAAGCGGTATGGGGCCGGAGGGTCCGAGCCGCTCAAGTCCTCGTTGGTCAAGCTGGTCGCAGACGCGGTCAAGACCGGAATGGACGACGTGAAAATCGTCACGGAGAACCCTGAAGTGCTTGCGATCATCGACGTCACGACCCTCACGGTGGACTTGGACGTCCGTTCCGTGTACCTTTACGGACGCTACCGCAAGCTCGAGCGAGGCGTGCCCCAAACCAGGTGGCCATGCCGCGCCTGCAAAGGCCGAGGATGCGACCGGTGCCAAGGCACCGGTCTGCAATACGCCACCAGCGTCCAACAATTGGTCGCAGATCCTCTGCGGGAACTTTTGGGGGCTGAAGACGACGCCTTCCACGGCATGGGCCGGGAGGACATCGACGTCCGTTGCCTCGGCCGCGGCCGCCCCTTTGTGGTGGAATTGAAGGCGCCGATGCGCCGCAGCATCGACGCTGCAGCAGCGATGGAACGCATCAACGCCGACGCAGGCGGTGCCGTGGAGGTCACCTCCCTTCGCCCGTCCAGCCGCAAAGAGGTGGTGCGGGTGAAGGACACCGCTGCCGAGAAGTCCTATGCCATTCGATTCCAATTGCGACCGATGTCAGAAAAGGAGCACGCCAAATTGATGGCGCCGATGGACTTGACCAAGGAGGACGTCCAAGAGCGCGGTGGGAAAAAGCGGAAAGGGCGACGAAAGCGACGTGGCGACCGAGGCGCCCCCGCCACAAAACCGCTTCCAGAGCCAGAACCCGAGGTTCCTGTCGTCGACGAGGCCACGCTTCAGGCGATGAAAAAAGCAGAATTGGTCGAACTCGCCAAGGCCCAAGACCTCCCTACATCCGGTACAAAGTCGGACCTGGTGGAACGCCTGATCAAAGCGGCGCCAGCTGAAGCAGCAGCCATGCAGATGGCCGAACCCGAAGAAATTGAGCAGGCCATTCAGAACCTCCGAGGCGCCATGTTGGCTCAACGAACGCCTGAACGTGTTGCCCACCGTCGGGCTGACCTCGTCCGGCGGCGAAAGGTGCTGGAAACCAGCGATCCAGTCGTCGAAGTGACGGACGATGGCGTGACGGAAGTGGAGTTCACCCTGCGCTGCGAATCGGGGACCTACGTCAAGGAGACCGTCCACGGAGACGGTGGCCGGACGCAGCCCTCCGTGGCCGCCCTCATCCGCGCACGATGCGATGTGTTGTGGCTCGATGTGGCGGACATTCACGCCGATTGAGCCGGTTCCTTCCTCCGCTGCGCTTAAATGACCCACGATGGTCGGCGAGATGCCCAGAAGGCGACGACGCTCTTCATCACGGGCAAGGATTGAGGAAAATGAAGCGCTCACATGGCCTACGTGTCGGTACCCGCAGCATCCTTCGCCGCCGCCGTAGCGAGCGATCCCGCATCAACATCTCCCGCATCATGCACGACTACGCCGAAGGCGACCGTGTGGCCATCGTCCTTGACGGTGGAGAACAACGTGGCATGCCCCACCGCCGGTTCCAAGGCCGCACCGGATTTATTCAGCGCCGCCAGGGTGCTGCATGGATCGTCGCTGTCAAGGACGGCAACATGCAGAAGACCGTCATTGCTCGCCCAGAGCACCTGCGCCCCCTTGAATGAGGTGAAACCATGAGCGACAAGGAAACCTATGCCGACTTTGCCACCGTGCGCGACCTGCTGCTCGATGCAGAAGGCCGCCGCAAGCAACTCACCTACGAACAGACCGCTGCGCTCCAGCATGCTGAGTGGGCTGCCAGCGAACAGCGCATGGGGTACAAGACCGACGCAAAGGTGTACCAACAACTCTTGGAAGCCGTGCTCCAAATCGATGTGTTCCAAGGCCACGAAGACCTCGCGGCCAAGATCGCTGAACTCCTCCCCGAAACAGAAGACGCCGTTCGCGCCGTCACTGCAAGCCGCCGCATCTCCGTCTCCGACGGTGACGTGCAGCAGGTCCTCGAGTTGGTGGCCCAGCACGTCGGGTTCGAGTGAATCCGCCCTTGTTGAGGTGAACGCATGTCCTCTCCCGGCCGAGACCGTCGGGTCAACATCCCAAACCGTCGCGAGAAGGAGGCATCCTCTCCGACCTCATGGAAGGCGCCGGCCTACGGCCGACCCCAACCGGCCTCCAAGCCAGAACCGCGTCAACGCAGCCCACGCCCGCAGAGGCAGCCGCGGAAGGACGGCGGCGGTCGTGGACGGCAACAGCGCCCCCGTGCGCCGCAAGGCTTGCCCAAGGACCACCCATTGCGCGCCTCGACGTGGGCGCGCGTGGTCGAGCATGACCTTGGTGAAGGCGTGCTTGTCATCGTGACCGAACACGACGGAACCTTGGGTCGCGTGTCGACGGTCGAAGGCGCTGAATTCCAAGCCGTTGGAGAGCGCGTCTACATCGGCGAAGAGCAGGGCAAGCGCACCGTCGTCGAACGCCTGCTTGGCGTCGCCAAGTTGGAACGTCTTTCTCCCGCCGCGCGCGAACAACTGCCGCTGGCCTTGGGCGAATTCATCAAGGCTCAAGCAGGACACTTCCTCAAGGGCTTCTACAACGTCGCTGGACCGATCAACCGGAAGACACACGCCTTCCAGTTGCTCAGCGGCGTGGGCCCCAAAAAAGCCGAGGAGATGGCTGAAGCACGCCGTGCGCACGGTGGCTTTGCGTCGTTTGAGGTGCTTGACGAGGCGTGCGGCATCGACGGTGCCACTTCACTCGCAGATCGCTTTGCCGAGGAACTTCTGGACCGCAACCTCCAACCACGGCTCGTGGAGATGCTCTTGCCGGTGAAGGCATGAGACGTGCGGCTGACCTTGTCGCTCGCTTGCAGGCTCGACAGCCAAACGACCGAAGTCTGGGTCAGCATTTCCTCATCGAAGAGGCACATCTCGAGGCCATCGTCGGTTTGGCAGGAGATTTGAGCGGGCGTAGGGTCTTGGAGGTGGGTCCCGGCCCCGGGACCCTCACCGAACACCTCCTTCGCGCAGGCGCCTTGGTGCATGCCATCGAAATCGACGGCGTGGCCGTGGAGCATCTCAGGACCGTCTTCGCCGCAGAGATCGAGGCCGGTTCCCTGATGCTTCACGAAGGCGATGCACTCACCGCTTCGTGGCCCGAGCAGATCGACGCGATGATCTCGAACATCCCGTACCAAATCTCATCCCCGCTCATCGGCGCATTGGAACAACATCGTCATCGTCACGGCGCTCCTGACGTGGTGGTCGTGCTCGTTCAGGAGGAATTTGCAGAACGGTTGACCGTCGCCACCCCGGCCGACCGAGGAAGCCTCGGGGTGTGCACGGCCCTCGGCTGGTCCAGCAGCATGGAGCGTCGCGTCCCACCAGGTTCCTTCCGACCGCCGCCCGCGGTGATGTCACGCGTCTGCGTGCTCCGCCCCATTGAGCATCCGACGGAAGTGGACCATCGGCTCGTCCGTCAAACGGTGCACGCCGCCTTCCATCATCGCCGCCGGAAATTGAGAACCTCGCTCCGGCGAGCGCCACGCCGACTGTCTCGCCTGCCCGGTTGGCACGCCGCGCGTTGGAAAGCCGCCATGGCGTCAATGGAGGAAGATCCGGTGCTCGACCTCCGACCAGAAGACCTGACGGTCGAGGCGTGGCGTGAATTCTGCCGCCGTCTTGCTGCGACCGAGGTTCAAGACTCCTCATGAACGAGGAGCGTCTGAGAAGGCACCTTTTCATGGGAGGGCCTTCACGCATCGCCTGCGCGGAGTGGTTTGAATGGCAAAGAAGGACACCTACCTTGCCCTGCTTCGACGCGGCATCGACGAGACCACATCCATGCAGTTGGCCGATGCCGGCCTGAAGATTGGCGATTTGAAGAAGATCGACCAAACGATGCTGGTCGAAAACTACGGGCTGAAACCCGACATCGCCGACGGTGTCCTGGAGATCATCAAGGCCGGACCTCAATCCCACGGCAAGGAGCGTTTCTTGTCCAAGGTCCTCGCCCCAGAACGCAAGCAGGAAAGCAAGATCGAAGAGATCCGCTTCCAACGTGAACGCCGGGACGTGTTGGCCGAATTGGCCGAGCAAAAAGAACGGCTCAAAATCGCCAAGGTGGAATCCTTCCGCGCACAAAAATTGGTGATGAACCGTCTCGGAAAAACCGTCGAACTCATCGTCAAGCTTGAGGACAACCTCGAGGACGAAACAAAGGACGACCTCAAGGTCAAGATTCGCGATCAGTTGGAAACGCGAGGCCTTGAGGCTGCACGTGACCACGAAATGCTGGAACTCGACGGTACACCACAGGACATCGTGGATTACCGTCGCAAGTACGTGCCCACCTTGGTGATGCACGCATGCCCGATGTGCGGCGAAGAAATGGACCCTCGCCAATCGAGGGATGAGGACCGCCCCGACGAGTACGCCCTGATGTGTTGGGATTGCGAATCGAGCTTCCAACCGGAACTGATCATCAACGTCATGGCACGCCTCGATGGGGCAGACCGCATCACCGTCGAGGAAAACAGCCGCCCCCGAAATCCCGTTCCCCCCAAGCCTGCTCGCATGGACTTGGAAAGCGTCAACCGCCTCATCGAGGCAGACCTCGAAACGACGAACGCTTCGGCCGACGCCATGACCGCGCAGGTCGAGTCCAGCGCTTTGGTCGGTGGCCTGATGGACATCAACGACTGGATCGACCAAACCATCGCAGCCAAGGGCTACATTCAGGCCCAAGAAGACCGAGAGGACTTCATCCTCAGGACCGGTGCAGGAGCGACGAAATTCAACAAGTGGATGAAAAAGGCAGGCTTGTACTTCAACAAGCAAACGGGCCGCTGGACGCGGTTCAAGGACCGCTGAGGTGCCCACATGGGTTTCTTGGTCCGCTTTTTCCGCGGGGCCACGCTGCTGGGTCAAACCCCAACAAAAGAGGACCAAACCTTGGTGGAACATGCGCTTGAGGCGGGGTTGTCCTTGCCGACAAACTGCACGTCAGGAACCTGCGGTTCGTGCATGGTCACCTTGCTTGAGGGGCGTGTGGACGTCCCTGAAGTCCTCCCCCCCGGCTTGGACGATTTCCTCGTCGACGAAGGAGCACGCCTCGGCTGCATCCAGCGACCGGTCGGGGACGTGGACATTGAGATTCGTCCCCCGATTTGAGGTGAAGACATGGCGTGGGGCATCGAAGAATCGCTCCTCCTCATCGTCAACGTGTTGATCGTCGCACTCATCGTCTGGGCCCTTCGGAGGAAGGTTCGGCTCAAGCTGGAGGAAGTCGAAGCACGCCACCAAAGGACGGCGGAACACCGACCACAAGAGCGGGGCGACGACCCCATGCGTTGATGAACGCCCGACGAACCTGTGCCATCATGCTCACCCCAGAAGTGCTCGGTAGCGCCCTTCCCGTGGGCCGCTTCGTGCTGGGATTGAGGCGACTGCTCAACGAAGAGCCCACCCTTCAACATCAGATGCTTCGGGGGGAAGTCGCCCGGTGGACGCGGGCCAGATCGGGTCATGTCTACCTGACCCTTCGCGACGAGGACGCGTCCATCGATGCCGTAATGTGGTCAAGCCGAGCCCCTTCGAGGGATTTTGAGGAAGGCGCTGAAGTCGTCGTCGTTGGAAGCGTCGACCTCTATCCACCTCGCGGTCAACTCCAACTCCAAGTGACCTCCATCCATGCTGTGGACAAAATCGGGGAACTCGAAGCGGAGCGGAGGCAACTCATCGCGTCGCTCAAAGCAGAAGGCGTGCTTGACCGACCACGCCGGCCGCTGCCCTCGATTCCCCGCCACGTCGCCGTGATTATCGGTGCCGATTCTGCGGCCGAAGCAGACGTGTTGCGCCTCACCGAGGACCGCTGGCCGGGACTTCGACGGACCGTGATCGGCGTGCTGGTTCAGGGCGACAAAGCGCCTGAAGAGATCGCACGTGGGCTCCGTGTGGCCGCCCGCTTGGCCGACCCGGTGCGAGCAGAAGCGTTGGGCGTGCCCCCCGTTGACGTGATCATCGTTGGACGCGGTGGGGGGTCAACAGAGGACCTGTGGGCCTTCAACCTGGAACGGGTGGTCCGCGCTGTGGTCAGCATGCCAGTGCCGGTGGTCTCAGCGGTCGGACACGAATCCGACGTCTTGGTCAGCGACCTGGTCGCAGACGTGCGCGCCTCCACGCCTTCGGATGCGGCCGAACGGGTGGTCCCTGTCCGCTTGGATCTGGACCGCAGACAAGATGACCTTGTGATGCGCCTCGAAGCCGCTGCGGCTCGACGTTTCGTCGAAATCCGCCAGCAGCACCATCTTCTCCGCCACCGTTTGGCAGGCGCTCCGGTCGCGGGTTTGGCCCGTGCTCGGACTGAACTCACGGACCTGCAATCACGCCTTGATGCCACGGTCGACGCCCACCTGAACGTGGCTGCACGGAGGCTTGCAGCGCATGCTCATGCCTTGCAACGCGCCACAGCACACAACGTCAGTTCCCAACGCACCCGATTGGCGGGCCTGGAAGCGGCCCTCCGGACCACAGACCCACGCAAGGTGTTGGAGCGAGGATACGGTATGCTGCAGCAAACCGATGGCGGCGTCATCGGCTCGGTCAAGGACGTGGCCGTGGGCGATGGCCTCTTGGTCCACCTCGTCGACGGCACCGTGGAGGCCGCCGTTGAGGACGTGCACAGGACGTGAAATCATGAGCGAGAACCCGAGTTACAGCGAATCCTTGCAGCGTTTGGAAGCCATCGTCGCCGAACTGGAACGCGGAGGCACCGATCTCGAGGCCACCGTCCAGATGTTCGAAGAGGGGACGGCTCTGCTGAAAGCGTGTCAGTCCCATCTCGACGAGGCAGAGGGGCAGCTGAAGCGACTCAGGTTGAACGACGCTGAAGCGGAACTTGAGGAGCCTGAGGCATGAGCGGGCGTCAGCGGGCCTTGCAGCAGCGACTGGCCAAGCGCCTGCGCACATGGCAAGACCCGCATGGCGGAGCACCGTTCGTGGAGCGAGTGGAACAAGTCGACCTCGGTGAAGGAGGTCAATGTCGGTTGACCGTTCGTCCGTCACGCCCGCATTGCCCGTGTTGCCTCTATGACCTCGAAGCACTCCGAGACGCCTTGCTGTCCATCCGAGGCGTCAACGCGGTGGAACTCCGCGTCACAGGGGTGCCTGAGCCTGCGCTGTGGGAGCGGGTGTTGAATCCGAGCGCATGACCCACCATGAGCAAGGTAGGGTCCACAGGACGACTGACAGGGTCCAAGCAACCGCCGAGCCCCACCAAACGCCAAGGGTCGGAAGCGACCACATCGCCAAACAAGCGTAAACGGCCACGCTGGTGGACCCAAGGAGCATCGGACCGGCAGCACCCAGAGGCACGTCCGGCCCTTGAGACAACCACAACCCCACCATGGTGGTCAGAAAAATGGCCGGGAAGACCGACGACAACCCGGCCAAAAGCGGCATGCCGAGGCTAGAGAGGTACACGGCAAGACCAATGGCCGTGGCCGCAGCGAACCCTCGGGCCATGATTTCCATCCTTCCAGGACTGCGATGACCGGTGGGTGCAGGCCGGGGGCCTCGAGCGACCAAGAGCCCCATGACGCCAAGCGCGACCGTGCCAATCAGGGCAACATGCATCGGCTCAACACGGAGCAAAAGCGGATCAAGCGCAAGGAGCATGAGCGCACCAAAAGCCCCCCACACCACCAGCGCGGACGTGGTGGTGAGGGCGAGGGCGGAGCCACCTTGATGCGACAAACGAGGTGGGACGAGCACGTAAACAAGGAGAAAGCATCCGTTGATCAGCATGCCATAGGGCACCACGGCAAGGCTGGCTGCCAAGGCCTCTGCATCGGACGCAAGGGCCAATCCAATTCCAGCAGGAACAATGGTGGTCGGGATGGTGCCCACCACACCGCCGATGCGGCCCCCCCACCGTTCGATGACCAAGGTGACACCGATGGCCACCACGGCAGAAAGCACGGCGGAAAGCACCACGGCGGTCAACATGTCATGCCTCCATCTGAGCCCAAGCCCGGTCGAGGACGTCCGTCCCGTGACCGTGGAGGACGTCAAGTGGAGCGCCGTGAAGCATGGGCACCACGGCGGGGAGCATGTCGACGTGGGCAAGGAAGGGATGCTTGACCGTCAATTCACGTCCTGCAGCGTCGTCGAGATGGAGGAACACGCAACGGCGGGTTTCGTCCGACCATGCCGAAGCTGCAACCGCCAATTCGGTGCATTGTATGCATCCGCTTTTGCCCAAGAGCAACACCAGCCGAGGTGCGTCCAAGGACGCCTCAAGATCGCCCACGTCGGGCACGAGCATGCGTTCACCCCTCAGCAAAGGGATCGATGTTGACGATCTGTTCGATGTCGATGCGTCGATAACCGCGCTCTCGGGCTTCATCTGCGGCCGCCCGGAGCATGCGGCGCATCCAGCCCAGTCCCATCAGGGTCCGCATGCGGTTGATGTGTTCGAGAAGATGGGACGGGTCCCGGCCAAACCGGGCTTCGTCCATGATTTCCGCTTCGACCTGATCGACGTACATGTAGTACAAATCCAGCAATTCTCGGGCGGCTTCAAGGGTGACGGGCATGCCCGCGTGGCTCTTGGCGATGGACACCAACGACCCTTCGGTGAGCATTCCACCGCCTGAACCCACGACCACAGGTTCCGCGGCGATGACCGCTTCCGCACCAACGACGGCTTGAGGAGCATCCTCTCCGGATTCGCCTCCGCCAAGGCGGCCCAGGGCTTGGGTCAAGTGCCTGTCCTTGATGGTGGCCACACGGTCACGCTCTGCCGCTTGACCGGCTTGCTGCAAGACGGTGCCGAGGTACGTTTCGAGGTGCTCAATGGCCCCTTGCACCGCCGCTGAGCCCACCGATTCGAGGGACTCCAATCGGTCGATCATCAACTCACGGGTGCGGTTGTAGTTCAGCCGCGTCCGGGCAGCATCGTCGAGGGTTTTCCGTTCTTCATCAACGGCCAGGGTCGCCGCCTCCATTTGAGGTACAAGTCGATCGAGTTCCTCGCAGAGCGCGTCAACAAGCATGGTCTTGACCGCGCCTGAAAGGCGAAGTTCGGTGTACCCGCCGGCGACCGCCGCGATGTGCGAAGGGGAGTACGGTTTGGCAGGCATGCTTCTCGCTATGCTCGGAGGAACATGAACGCACCGTTGGTGCTCATTCAATCAAACCGTCAGACCGGCCCATCATTTGAGCCAATTCCCAAGCATGCAAACACTCGTGTCCGCCAAGGAAACCACCGGCTTCGCGTGCCGGTCCGATAAACTCGGCCGTGCACATCTGGCAATGCACGTGGACCACGGGTTCGTTTCGGTAGGAGCCGTTTGGCGTGACCCGAACGGGGATGATTTTCCCCACGTCTTCCAGCGTCCAGCCTTCTTGTTTCGTGCAGATCGTGTCTTGGTCCGTTGTTGGATTCATGGTCATCACCACGTGGTCACCCAAGGCCAGGCGCCGCCGGCCGTGAGGGGTCGAAGTCCATCCTCGTCACGTGTCCACGTGTCCTCGGATCCAATGCATCCTTCCTGATGCACGACTTTGGGTTCGATGGCCATGGTGCCGCCAAGCGGCATCGGGCGGTCGAACCCTTTGGCCACCACCGGAGCTTCATCGAGTTGAAGTCCGACCGAGTGGCCAAGGAAGCGGGATTGGTCTGGAGCCATGCCCATGAGGTGATCGGCATGACCCAACTCGGTCGCCAAGGCCAGGCCTTCCTCCCAGGCCCTGCTGCAGTCCTCGCCTCGATCGAGCACGTCAACCACGACCTCCTTGACCGCGACCATGTCTTCGAGGCGCTCCTCCCAAACCTTGGGCATGCTTCCGGCGACAAACATCCGCGTCATGTCCACGACGTAACCACGGTGAAGGTGGACCAAATCCACCAAGACCGGGTCGTGTGGCTTGATTTTGGCGAAGCCCGCACCCATTCCAGAGAGCGGATGCGGTCCAACGCCGCCCACGGCGGAGTCGAAGAAGGAAGAGACCCCACCCGAACGACCTGAGACCACCACGGCGCGGTCGCATTGCAAAGGATAGCGCCGCATTTCCACTTGTCCTGCGAAGCCTTCTGAACGGCTCACGGCTTCCGCAGCGGCCACCAAATCAAGTTCAGACACGCCTTCACCGCCGACCGCCTCCACGGCTTCGAACATGCGGATTTGCACGCCTGCGGCTTCTTCCATGCAAGCGATTTCCCAGGCGGACTTGGATTCCCGCTGCGCGTGTACGACCGCGGTGCCGTCACCCGATGGACCAAGCGCCGAGAGCGCATTGGCGAATCGATCGGCGAAGGAAGCCGGCACCTCACCACGTTGCAGCGCCGGCGCTTCGGTGACGCCACGCTCATGCAGCACGTCGCTCAGGTGACGCAGGCTTGGAAAGGCGGTGATCTCGTGCGGTGCATCGTCGCCACCCGCCTCGTGCACCGCACGGCGCAGGCTTCGGCGAACGTACCCGACTGGCCCGTCGCCCCCCGCTTCCACGGAACCGCCCGCTCCCGCTGCGGGAATGAAAAGGGCCCCGTTTTGGCGGCCGCCTGCGTAGTAGTACAGGTCGATGGGATGCTGGACGAGGAGGCCGGGAAGTCCGGCATCTCGAAGCCTTCGAGCCAATTCGGTCTGCCGAGCAGCGAGCTCGGTCACAGGAACGCGCCAATCCTCGCCCTCAGGCCCGAGGAGGTCCTCCGGGTCCAGCGGTGGCCCTTCCATGGGTGACGACCGATGGCATCGGACTTTCAAAGATGCCCAGCACGTTCGCCGATAGCGTCTTGATGGGGCCGACCGGTCACCTGCCATGCACGGTGCAGCCAAGTGGACCCTCATCGCCGGTGCGGCCTCCATGGTCCTGGGCATCCTGCTTATGGTGATTGGAGGGGCCATGGCCCCCGACGAAAGCGAAGTTGATCCGACCCAAGACATCGTCTTCAGCGGCCAAAGCGGCGAATTGTCGGTGACGCCATGGAATTACTTGAGCGTCTTTGCGGAGGGTGACTCCTGCGACGGAATCAGCCTTTCCGTGCTTCACGACGGTGAGGCATACCCCTACTTCTACGACTTCTGTTCCGGTGGCGAGAGCGGCTACTACTCCCCTGACGGTTGGATTCACATCGCGGACATCGCCCCCATTGATGACGAAGATTTCCAGGACGGAGAAATGGTGCTTGACATCAGCGCCAACGTCGACGTCTCGATCATCAAAGATCCAACCGGCGACAGCATCGCTGCTGCTGGATTTGGAGTTGCAGGTTGCTGCCTTGGCATTCTGGTCTTGCTCGTGGGCTTGGTGCTCTGGGCCGTGCTTGATGATCCGGCCCCCACGATGACTTACGCACCACAAACCTACGGTCAGGCGGGCATGATGGTCGCGCCTGGCACCTATGGAGCCCAAGGCATGGTGCAAACACCGGTTCAGGGCATGCCCAACGCGGCAGGCATTCTGCCTGCGCAACCCGTTCAGCAGGGCATGGCCGCTGTGGTTCCCGGGACCGTGATGGGCGCGTACGCTGTACCCGTTGTGCCACAGGGAACCACCGTGGTGCAAGCACCTGTGCAACAGATGCAGCCGGCTGGAATGAACATGTCAGCCCCGGTCGCGGCATCGCCTCCCGTACAGCCCACTCCACAACCCACTGCTCCAGTCGAACCCACGGCCGTCCCAGCGCCCGCTACTGAAAGCCAACCGGCGACGGAAGCACTCGAAGATCAAGGGACATTCTGGCAAAAGCCGCCTGCTGGGGACCAACCGAACAGCGTGGGCGACGAATTCATGTCGTGACCGTCTCTTCCGAGATGCTCAAACGTCGTCTGCGTCTGGAGCAACCATGGGGCGCGTCCTCACGCTCGACGACGTCGAGGTCGGCGGCCGCACCGTGCTGCTCCGGGTGGACCTGAACAGCCCCCTTGACCCGACGACCAAAGCCTTCCTCGATGACACGCGCATCCGGGCCATCCTCCCCACGTTGAATCGCTTAGGGCAAGCCAAAGTGGTCGTGTTGGCGCATCAATCTCGGCCTGGAAAAGCCGACTTCACCGACACCCTCGGCCATGCCCGAGAACTTGGCCGACTCCTCGGCCGACGTGTCGATTGGGTGGACGACGTCTGTGGTGAACAGGCCATGGCGGCCATTGAGGCGCTCAAGCCGGGCCAAGTCCTGATGCTCAACAACGTCCGGGGTCATGACGAGGAGACCTCCGTCAGTGGAGGTCACGCAATCACCGGCCAAACGCAATTGGTTGAACGTCTCTCAAGCGTCGTTGACCTCTACGTGAACGACGCCTTCGCCTGCGCACACCGTGCAAGCCCCAGCATGACGGGTTTTGCACATCAGGTCCCCTGCCTGACTGGGATGTTGATGCAGCGAGAAATCGAGGCGCTCAACAAAGCCCTGCGGGAGCCCGCACGGCCTTGTTTGGCCGTGTTGGGTGGCATCAAGGTCGACGACTCCATCCAAGTGGCCGACAACATGCTGCGGGCCGGTACCGCCGATGAAGTTTGGTTCACAGGTGGCGTGGCGAACCTGATGGTCGAGCTTGCCGGCACGGACATCGGCCCTCAAAATCACGATTTCCTCGTCCGTGAACTTGGTCCTGCGTGGCATCCAACCATCGAGATGGCGAAATCCCTCTTGCTGGACTTCGGTGACCGACTGCACCTGCCGGTCGATCTCGCGGCCAACGTGGAGGGCAACCGAGTGGACCTCTCCCTCGACCAGCTCCCAGTGGCAGCCCCACTCTTCGACATGGGCCTGACTTCCATTCGCCGCTTGTCTGCGGCCATCAAAGCCGCAGGAACTGTGATTCTCAACGGCCCTGCTGGCGTGTTTGAGATGGAGGACTTCGCCTTGGGCACCGTTGAGATGCTCAACGCTTGCGCCGAAAGCGAAGCCTTCACGGTGATGGGCGGCGGCCACACCGCCACCCTGGTGGTGAAGCGAGGCTTGGCCGGGCGCATGGGCCACGTGTCGACCGGCGGTGGAGCTTGTCTGGACTTCATGGCAGGGCGGCCTTTGCCGGCGGTCGTGGCCCTTGAGGCAAGCGCCTTGCATTTCCAAACGCCAAGCCTTGGCACCCCGGATCCTCGTTGAAACGTGCACCGCTCGTCTTATGACCGAGGGGTGCACCGCTCGGCTCGCGCCAACGTAGCTTAGCTGGTAGAGCACCTGATTCGTAATCAGGAGGTCGGGGGTTCGAGCCCCCCCGTTGGCTCCTCTCTTCCCTGACCGAAGGCGACGCTTCATGTGGACGCGCGGCCTCGCGGTAGCATGGCGGTGCCCGAAGACCCGGTCCGTTACACGGACACGGTGCTCGTCGATGACGAGCAGGTTCTGCATCGCGGGGACGTCTTGCTGCACCCGGACGGCCGATGGACGGCGTCCCGCGGCGACGAGGACGTCGTGGCCACCGTGGACGGCCGAGACCGGCTCGTAACTCGGAGCCTGCAGAACTGGCATACGCACTTGGCCATGCAATTGAACGCGAGGGACTTTTCGGACGGCTATCCCCTGCACCGCTGGCTGGAGGAGGCAATCTTCCCCACCGAAGCCAAGCTCGACCCGACCTACGTCGAAACAGGAGCAAGAGCGGCCGCAGCGGAACTGTTGCGGACGGGTTGCACCTTTGCTGCGGACATGTACTTCTATCCCGAAGTGACGGGCGGTGTGCTGCACGACGCGGGCATGCGGGGGTTGGTCGGTGGACCCATTTCTGATCGGGCCCTGCCCTCCCACGACAACGCTGAGGAAGCGCTGCGTGACCTCGAGCGGTTGTTGGCGACCAACGTCTCAGACGACCGCGTGCAGTACGCCATCGCGGCCCACTCCGTCTACCTCTGTTCGGACGAAACCCTGCAAAAAGCCGCAGAGGTGGCCGAACGTCACAGCGCCCGCATTCACATCCACGTCAGCGAAACGCGAAAGGAAATCGCAGATTGCCACGCCCGAACCGGGCGTTACCCCGTTGAGCACCTCCAGCACCTTGGTGTGCTCAACGAAAGCACCGTGCTTGCACATGCTTCATGGGTCAAAAAACGCGAAATTCGCATGATGGCGGAGGCAGGCTCGACCGCCGTGCATTGCCCGTCCTCCAACATGAAACTCGCCTGCGGGGGCACCCTCTCCCTGCCACCCTATCTTGACGCGGGCGTGGACGTGCGGCTCGGCACCGACGGAGCTGCCTCGTCCGGATCTGGACTCAACGTGTTGGCGGAAGCTCGCCTTGCCAGCCTCGTGCAGCGTCATGACCATTGGGATGCCACGATGATGACCGCCAACCAAGCCTTCGCCATGGCCACGAAAGGCAGTCAAGATTGGGTCACATGGAACCTCGACGACATCCGCATGCAGCCACGAGGTCGCTCGGACAACCGTCACGTTGCCAACCTGGTGTTCAACGGAGCGGATTGCCTCGACGTCTGGGTGCAAGGACGCAATCTGCGGCAAGACGGTGTCACGATGGCCATCGACGAACGCGCGGCGGGCCAGGCGTTGAACCACGCCGTCCAGTCCTATTACGAAGGCGTCGAGTGACCGGAACGCGGCCGACCGTAGACCACAAGTCCCGCACCCAAAAGAAGCAACAAGGCCGTCGGTGCGCCGTCGAGCTTCACATGCACCGACCACTGCAAGTCGAGGGTGCTGCCAGAGGGTGTGCCAACGGTCCCGTATCCTGCCCAATGCACACCCTCGGGTATGGTCCATGTCATGCCTTCCTCCCGGTTCTCGGGCGCGCCCATGGCGAGGGCGTTCAAATCGTTCGAGGTGCAAATTCCGAAGAGAGGAGAAGCGGGTGCGTCTTGGCACCGATCGTATTCTGCTTGATTCACGACGGCCACCCACACGTCGTCGCGATCCCACGTCACCGTGGCCTCGGCATCGAACAACGCCGGAGCAGGATGCTCTGGAAGCGGATCGGGCCCGAACGTGACGCGATCCGCTGACGGGGGCGCAGGGATGTCGGCCATCACGCCTTCTGTCGTGTACCCCACACGACCAAGCCCGGCCAGCAAGATGAGGAGGACGCCGCAAACCAGAGCGAGGTTGTGCCTAGGGGTGCCCACGCATCACCACCTCGCGGCAGGAACGACCTTCAGTCCTCAGACTTCCGCTTCACGGCTCGGCGCTTGGGAGGGGTACGGCGCTTGGGCGCTTCGTCGTCGGACTTCTTCACCGTCGCGCGGCGCTTCTTCGGCGGAGCCCGCTTCTTCGGCTTGGCCTCGTCGAGGGCATCCATGAAGCCGTCCTCTTCGTCGTCCTCGTCGTCCTCGTCGTCCTCGTCGTCCTCCGGCTCGGATGATTTGCGACGGCGACGCTTTTGCGTCGGTTTGTTCACGGCGAAGGGATCGTCCTCGTCATCGTCGTCGTCGAGAGACTTGCTTTCGTTCTCAGGTTCCGTTTTCCCCGAGGTGTCGGTGATGGCCGCCATGTCAAGATCTTGCGAGGTGCCAATGAATTCGGACATCCAATCTTCGTCGTCCTCGTCGCCGTCGCCTCGCTTCTTTGCCTTGGGGCTTCGCATGCTGGTCACGACCACCATGAAGGCGGCGATCATGGTCAACACCAAGAGACCTGCAAGGCCCCAGATGATGACGTAAGGTGGGTCGGTGGGCCCGGGGAAGACTTCCACCGGATCGGGGATGCCTGCCACCTCGTTTTCGTAGACGCACTGCGTGGAGCCGTCCGTCTTATGGTTGCAGAAATCGATGGTGAAGACCACGGTCTTCGAGCGTACGTTGCCTGCGGCATCGACGGCCTGAACGCCCACCTGATGACGCCCTACGGCGAAGTTTCCGGCGGGAATCGACATCGACATCACGGCGGTTCGGTTGTCGTCCATCCACGTCATGTCCTCGGTGTCGGTCCACGGCAGCGAGAGGGTTTCACCGTCGAGGTTGTAGGTGATTTTGTACTGCATACGGTCAATTCGGACGTCGTCTGTGGCGCTTGCGGTGATCGTGACCTCGTTTCCGTAGAGGTACTTCGAACCGTCGCCGGATGAGGAAGGCGAAAAGACGGTCACTTGAGGCGATTGTGCGTCAACGAACCATTGGTCGGAATTTTGCAATTGATTGGTGTTGGCCGAAGCGTCTTGCACATCGACCACCACGCTGAGCGCACCCGGAGCGGTCGTGCCCTGAATGGAGAAGTCGATGGAGAAAACAGGGCCCTTGTCGGGGTTGTTCAAGTTGTCCTGAATCATGCTCATGATGGCAGGCTCAGCCGTGATGGCCGTTCCGTCCGAGCTGGATACCGTAATGGTCGGGACGGGCGCATCTCCAATGTCTTGGCTCAAAGACACGAGCATGGAGTAATCGCCGGAAACCAAGGAAGGAGAGGTGTACGGAGTCCCGTCTTCATCGACCAAGGTCAGTTCGATGGCCGGGGCCAAGGTGTCTTCCAACACGCGCTTCGAATTGTCTCCTTCGAAAATGGTCGGGTTCAAGTTTCCAAAGGAATCTTCGCAGACCACCGCGTAGTAGACCTCTCGGTCAAGCCCGGGCTCGACGGCCGCGTCGCTGACCAGGGTGAGTCCGTTCCCTTCGGGGATGGGGCCAAACATGTATTCCCAGCCTTCGTCGGTGAGGTTGGACACCACGCTCTCGGCAAAGGGGTCGCCAAAGTGCCGGTAGATGTAGTACTGCTCACCAAATTCAGTGTCTTCGTTGATCCACGTGATGCGGGCCAACAATTGGTCTCCGAAGACTTCGACCGTGGTGATGTCAGGGGACCGGGGCGATTTGGTGTCCTCGTAGATGGGTCCGGCGTAGTTCTGCACCAAGCCGGTGTACATCGCGGGTCCAGTCAGATGGCCGTAGAGGGCCTCACTGGTGACGTAGTAGAACGAGTCGTCGCGGTCCAGCCCTGTGGGCACGGTGACGTTGAACACACCGACGCCTTCATCCACGGTTCCGAGCCATGTGATGGTCTGGTTCTGGATGAATTCGGCACCGTTGAGGCGGTCGTTGGCATGCCAGATGTGGTACCGCTCACCGGAGATGCCGAGTTGATCCACCCACGTGACCTGCGTGATGCTCTCGCCAAGGTACTGGGCTTCCACCAAGGTGGGCTCCTTGACCCAAGAGGTGAACGCGTCCTCGTAGACCGCGCCCGTGCAGCTCAGTGAATTGGTGCTCGCGTCAAAGACGCCGAATGAATCCACGGTGACCACGCAATAATGCGCAGACCCAAAGCGCCCGGCTGGGAGCGTGTAGGCAAAGGCTTCGACGCCTTCCTGCACCGTCCCAACAAGGGTCACGTTCGGATCGGTGATGGTCGAGAAACTGTTTCCAGACATGTAAATCTGGTACGCTTCACCCGTTTCCCCAAGGGCGTCTTCCCAATACACCCATGTGACGGCGGACCCGTTTTCTTGGCTGGATTGGAAATTGGCGCTGACGCCCACCGGCGCTGCGGGTGGCGTGTTGTCTTCAAGGATGGAATCGGTCATCGCGTTGCTGGAAAGGAACCGAAGGTCGACGTAGTCCTGCCCCGGCCCGTTCCAGTTCGGCAGGTAGTAGGACACCGCGTAATATGCGGAACGTTGGGTTCCTGAAGCGATGGTCAGGTCGAGGGTCTGCTCCTCGGCACTGAGGTTCGCAATCAGTTGCGCTTGACCGGTCATGAGCATCGTCGTGACGTTCGAGCGGGTGATGGGGACGTCTTCCGAACGGTACACGAGGATGGACGCCGAGTCCGGCCCTTCGGTCGGAATCACGTCGCCGCCAGGAAGGATGTGGAAGGGAACCCAAGCCAAGCTTGTGGTGGAGCTCATCCGGTCGAAGGATCCGACCAGGTTGTAGGGCGTGCGGATTCCTTGGGTGGATTCCTCGACACCGGTTCCAACGGTGACCGAATCGCCGGGCATGAACATCGCGTACACGGTTCCGTTGCCCATTTGGGTCGTCACGGTGTAATTCACGAACGCATTTTCGCCGGGAGGAACAGGGTATTCCACGACGTGCCCGGGGTGCGTGGACGAGGCGCGGCAGTTGAGGTAGTTCGTGCCGCCGCCGCCACCGACGGTGTCGGCGCAGGCCTCGACGGTCGCCACCAAATCCGCTTGCGCGAGCGTGTTGGCGTTCAGCTCCCCCTCATAGCGGTACACCGAGTAAGTGGCGTCCAACAATTCCGCCATCCTGTTGTCGAATTCGTCGATGTTTTCCCACGAGATGGTGGTCACCTCGGTTTGGGGGTCAAACATGGCCGTGAGGCCTTGTGCCTGATACCACGACATCTGGTCGACGTTCGGGTCAGCCATCGCGGAAGGCGAGACCACCAAAAGCGTCGACGTCAAGAACAACAGGACCAATCCTGAGGCCGTTGCGGAACGGTTTCTCAAATGCATGTCGCCACCCATCGCTGAAACGTGCCACTCGGTGGTTATGAGGGCTTCTCATTCCATCACAAGAAATGGGGCGACCTTGGACCCGCTTCATTCCTCCGAGGCGCCGGGCTGAGGAAGGGGGTCTTCGGCATCCATTCGGCGCACATCGCCGGCGGCTTGACGGAAGCGAGTCAGGAAGGTCCACACGCCGCCAAGCATGGACACCATGACCATGATGCTCATGGCCGAGATCGGCACCCCGCCAAGAAGGTCAACGGTGCCGAATACCGCGGCATCGAAGGGAATCAGCACCGCGGTCAGCACGAGACTGACCAACGTGAGCACCATGCGGTCAGCGCGGCTGAAACCTCGGTAATTTCGCAATCCCGTCACCGCTTGAGCTTGGGTGCCCATGTACGAGCCAAGCAACGTGAACCACGCGGCCGTCCACCCGAGCGAGGGTTGACCACAAAACGCTGGATTGAGCGCCAGTGCGAGCACCCATGTGGCGTCGAGGAGTCGGTCAATGGTGTGGTCGAGCATGTCCCCCCAGCGGCTGACGACCCCACGGGCGCGAGCCACGGCTCCGTCGAGCCCGTCAATCAGCATGGCCAGGGCCATCAGCACGGCCCCTCCAACAAGCATCCAAGCACCTTGCTGATCGTTGGTGGCGGTGGCCATGAGGTAGGCACCTCCCACGCCAACGGGCAGGGCGGACCAGGTCAGCGCATCGACCGAAACACCGTCAAGCCGACGAATGAGCGGTGGCATGGCGCGTTCCCATTTGCTGCGGAGTTGCTCCAAGGCCATGTGCCGTGTCGGGCAAGTCGCCACATGAGCGCATCGGTCTGAAACCGCCTCCACCCCTCAAGATGGGAGGTGCCCCGGGTCCGCCAGCCAGTCGATGTGTGGCCCGACGGACTGAGCATAGCCCCCTTCTCGCCAGGCAAGGATGGCTTGGGCCAATGCTTCGGGGTGTGATGAGGACGTGTCCAGTTCCAGCAAGGGCACGTCAATCCCCGCGTCTTGAATCTCTGCGTGAACGCCTCCAAGCAATTCCCACTCCACGTTGGCGGTGACTTTTGTATCGCTGTATCCCCTTGACATGAGTCGCGCTTGAAGCTGAACCGGAGAGCAACGAAGCACCACGACGGCATCGGGGGCCAGAAAATGGCTCAGGTGGCCTTCAACCAGCATGTCGCCGTCCATGTTGGCCATGTGGCGGACGAGATGGAGGACGTCGATGGGGTGGGCGCCGTCGTCTTCCACCGGCCCAAGGGCGCCGCAGGCGTCGGCCAAATCACGCACTGCCTGCACGTTGTAGTGACCTTCCAGAAGTGCGGAAATCGTGGTTTTCCCAGTGCCGGGAGCACCGGTCAAAGCCACGCGCAACGTCGATTCCTCCGAGACCATCGTCGTGTTCAATTGACGAACTCGATGTTGCGATGTTTCAGTGCCTTCAGTTGCTGGGTCTCGTTGGAGCCGTGAATCTGTTCAGATTTGACACCGGTCAGCACGAGCATGACACGCAATTCGTCCCCAAGCGATTCATCCACCGCAGCGCCCCAGATGATTCGAGCCGTTGGCGCCACCTGTTGCTGAATCATCTCTGCACAGCGTTCGGCCTCACCGAGGGTGAGGTCAGGACCGCCAACGACGTTGATCAGCGCTCCCCGAGCGTCCGAGACGTCAAGGTCCAACAGGGGCGAATGGAGTGCTTCTTGGGTCGCGGCTTCGGCACGGCCGGCTCCGCTGGCAGATCCAAGTCCGATCATCGCAACCCCGTGTCCAGATTGCACGACCGCGCGTAAGTCCTCAAAGTCGAGGTTGACCATGCCGTCGATGGTGAGCAACTCCGTCACGCCAATGATCGACCTGACGAGAAGTTCGTCCCCGACGCGGAAGGCCATGGCCAAGGGAAGGTCGCGAACGTCTTCGATTTCCAAGAGCCGTTCGTTGGGGATGACAATGATCGTGTCACAAAACTCTCGTAGACGTTCAAGGCCCCATTCAGCATTCTGTTGGCGCAGTTTTCCTTCCGAGTTGAAGGGGTAGGTGACCACGGCGATTGTCAGGGCGCCTTGTTGCTTTGCCAACCGGGCCACGTGCCCTGCAGCACCGGTCCCAGAGCCTCCACCCATGCCTGCCGTGATGATGGCCAATTGCGTGTCGCTGGTGATTTGACGGAGGGCCATTTCTGATTCGAGGGCCGCTGCTTCTCCCTTGGTGGGATCGCCGCCTGCACCACGGCCACGGGCCGTGCGGCCGATGAGCACCTTCTGTTCCAAAGAAGACATCAGCAAGGCTTGAGCGTCGGTGTTGATGGCGTAGCCCGTCACGTAGGTGTTCTGGAACAAACCTTCGTCGAACAAGCGATTGGCTGCATTGCAACCTGCTCCACCGACACCGTACACGCCGATCCTCGGTTGCAGGGACTCGAGCAGGGAACGCAGCTCCTCGTCCGTCGCATGCCCTTCCACTGGAGCGGGGGCTTCGACGGGTGCAGCCTGTTCTTCCTCGGTCAATTCCAAGACCCGTTCAATGAGATGGCGCATCGGCCTGATGCTCCTCCAAGCAGGCTTGAAGATGCCGCCGCATGGAAAGGGGATGAAGCCCCTTTCCCGGGGTCCTTGTGGACGCCGCTCAGTCGCGGAGGCCTTCTTCGGTCACCTGGTAGATGCATTCGCCGTCCGGTAGGTTCGGCGAGTCGACCAAGCGAGCGATCCGGCGGCCGCCCTTGGCCTTCCGCAGGTAAAGGCGGAAGGTGCTTGCGTGAGCCAGCACGTGACCGCCGACGGGCTTGGTGGGGTCGCCCCACATGGCGTCAGGCTTGGAGTGAACCTGGTTGGTCACCAACACGATGGCGTTGTTCACGTCGGCCGTTTGCTTGAGTTCCTTGAGGTGGCGGTTCAACTTCTGCTGACGCTCGGCAAGCATCCCACGCCCAACGTATTCCGCACGGAAGTGGCTCGTCAACGAATCGACGATGATCAGCTTCACGTTCATGCCTCGGCTGAGGCGCTTGATTTCGTCCACCAAGAGGATCTGGTGGGCGGAGTTGTACGCGCGAGCCACGTGGATGCGGCTGAGCACGGCGTCGGGATCCAAGCCAAGCCCACGTGCCATCTGGGTGATGCGCTCTGGGCGGAACGTGTCTTCCGTATCGATGTAGAAAATGTCGCCGTCAAGGCCACCTTCGGACATGGGAAGCGTGCAATTCACGGCCAGTTGATGCCCGATCTGGGTCTTTCCTGATCCAAAGGCGCCGTAGACTTCCACGAGTGCTTGAGTTTCAAAGCCGCCTCCAAGAAGGTCGTCGATGGATTGGACCTTCGCGGAGAGCTTCAGGACTTCGCGGCGGCGGTCGAGGAGGGCGGACCCGGACACGAAACCGCCGATGTTGGCCATCGTCTTGGCACCGGCGATGATCTTCCCTGCAACGGCCTCTCCAAGTTCGGCCTGCTCGGCGAGTTCGGAAGGTGACATGACGGCGATGGCGAGAAGGTCGTCAAATCCTGCCTCACGCAACTTCTCGGCGGTCGCAGGACCGACGCCTGGGAGTTCTTCGATCTTGACCTCCGGTTCTTCCGCCATCAGAAGGCCATCGGCCTCGGCGGTGCTTTCATTCTTCGTCTTGCTCGCGCTTCGCTTTGATTTGGTGGCCATGGGTTCACGTTCCTTGGCCATAGGAATGGGCGTCTACCTATGAAGGACCTATGGACCCCGAGAGGGCCATGTAAGGTGCTCCATCGGGTGAAATGTCGAGACGTGGCCGTCTCTTTCACTTTCAGTTCAGATTTTATTCACTCAAGACTGATCGGAGGTGAACGGCTGGGCCGGGCTTTCCGTCTCGGTATGAAGCACGTCGATGACGCTGGTCACGTTTACGCTCTCGTCGTCCGTGTCCAAGCCAATGCGCAGCACCCAATCGCCCTCGTCCGCTTCGGCTGGCCCACTGGAGCCTTCCCAGGTCTCCTCTTGCCCGTCCGCAATTTGAGCGGTTCCTGTGGCCCGCAATCCGTCGCTGCCGTCGAGCAATTCCCAAGTGGCGGACACCGCACGACCGAACACGCCACCGACGTTGCCGATGTTGGCCACGGTGGAGGTGACGGCCACCCTGTCCACGCCTTGTGTGCCGTCGGTCATCACTGGAATGGAGGCGTCGTCGGGGTTGGTGGTGCCCGTGTCCTGCCAGTCGATCCGGAGGTCAATTCGAACAGTGATGTCCTCCGAGGCCTCAGCTCCGCTTTCGGTTCGGGCGCCATACGTCAAGGCGTAGAGGCCGTGGGCCGCGTATTCCACGTCGATGCTGGCGGTCTGGTTGGCGTCGGTGACGATCTCATCTCGACCGTCGCCTGGTACGACAAAAAAGGCCACCAGAGGGTCGTCTGTGGACGTCACACGAGCGAAATCGAAGGTCAGCGTGACGGTCTGGCTGCCGGTCTGTTGCCCGTTTCGCCACGTTTGTTCAACGACGCCCGATGTTTCGTCGTAGTACACGCGCAGGTCGACCCCGTCTGCATCACCTTCGGCTTCGGGGGAGCCGGTGCATCCGGCAAGGGACGCACTGAGCATGAGAAGGACCATCAGGACACCGTTCCGCATGGGAGGCGGTGGGCCTCGGGGGACAAAAATGCCCCGCTTCTTCACACCACCACTTCGACTGCCGTTGCGGTGGGTTGAAATGGAGAGGGTTGCGCGTTCTGCTCAGCGAGGTGGGGTAGTCTGGATATCCCGTCGGGCTCATAACCCGGAGATCGATGGTTCAAATCCATCCCTCGCTACCAATCAGCCGTACTCGTAGTAATCGTGCGTCGGCTCCAAGGACGCAATGGCGGCTTGCAGTTTGGCCTCCGCCGCGGACGCTTTTGTTCGATGCACCTCGCCTTCGGCACTCAAGCGCGCGTGAGCTTCCAATGCACGGGCGTCGTTGCACGACGACAGAGCGGCTTCCAAGCGCTGAAGCATCACCGCGGATTCTGGCGCGGACGCTGGGACCAACTGGAGGCCGTGTTCGGTTTCTACGAGCGCCCCTGCAGCATTCGCCGCCTCGGCCAACCGTCGCCCGAGCCCGCCCACGTCTCCCAAACGTTCCACGGCTTCGACGTGGGCAAGAAGATGCCCTCGGCGGGTACGCAGCAAACGGTTGAGGGCCTTTTTTGACGCGCCTGTGCGACCCATTGCTGCAGCAACCCTGAGGGAGCGAAGGTGATCTTCTGAGGCCGGTGTCAACCGCTCCAACAACGAGGGGTCTGCCCGGCGGACGGTACGTTCGAGGGCGCGACGCTCGCGGTGCAAACGACGGACTTCGCTTGCTCCTTCCTTGGCTTTTCCACGGAGGATCAACACGTCAGTCAGCAACCTGAGGGCCTTCACAAGATGGACTTGCTCGGTGACGTCTCGTTTTCGCTTTGCTTGCAACTGTTTGACAAGGTCGCGGGCCATGACCTCCGTGATTTCTTCACGGCCGTCGGCCAAATATCGCTCCAACTGGACGAGGACCTGCCCTGCATCGCCCATCCCAAACATGATGCTCGTTTACGGCAAAGGGTCCGAGGCCATCATTCCTCCCCCGGCTCCCGAACCACCACGACCAAGAGGCCAAGGGTGACGGAAAGCCCGAGCAAAGCGATGCCGACGGTGGTGGGCGTGAGGGTGTCTTCGCGTGGCTCCTCGATGGACCCCTCGTGGTTCGGTCCGACCGCAACAAGACGCTTTGTCGCCCATTCATCACCGTCGGAAGCGCCGTTTTCATTGACATGGTTCAGATGGAGCACCGCCCGTACGGCCAGGTTCGAGGCGTTTGGAGCCACCCAGGTCACAAACCAACCGTCGTGAATGGAGCGAGGTTCAACGTGCGTGAGGCCTTCGTCCATGTGCTGTGCAGAAGACGTGGTGTTGTGAAGCAACGTGCCGCCGTCCACCACGAGTCGAAATCCGCCCTTGGCGTCCCCCGAAGTGCTGGAGTTGAGATGGAGACGGTAGACCGCTTCAGGTTCGTAGACCTCGGGCCAGCCATGGATGAAGATCGTGTCCTCCAAGGTCGGGCCCCCGTGGCAGAGGCATCCGTCATCGCCCTCTTCTCCGACGCCGTTCGGAGCAGCAAGGCCTGAAGGGCCCAACACCACGAGGAAGGTCAGGACGACGGCCACGGCAAGACGGCGCATGGGGACCCTCAGACGAGCGTGAAGGGACGAGGTTGAAACGTGTGTCGTTGAACCAAGGGCATGGACGACGACATCGACGTGTTCGCCGAGTTGGGCGTGGACGTCACTTCTCCACCCAAGAAGGAGGAGGAGGATCTCCTCGGTCTTCTTGCCGAGGAACCGCAAGGAACGCACGACGATCCGCTGGCTGCGCTGGTGGAGGGCGATGAAGCAGACGCCTTCACCGTTCAACCCGAAGTCGAAGCCCCATCCACCCCAGTGCAAGACGCCCCCCGCCAACCCGATGCGGGACCCTCGCACGCCTTGAGCGAGGACATGGTCGCCCAGGTGGTTGCTTTGTTGGTCCAACGAGGCCTTGCTGCGGATCCGCAGCGGCTCGGTCTTCCTTCTGGAACCGTGTTGGACGTGGGGCACGTCTCCGTCGAGCGGGATCACGACGTGTTGGTCGCTCGTGCTGAAGTCGGTTTCAACGGCGCCGCCATGCATCCCTTTGCTGCCGTTCAGCTGACGTCGGACGGTTGTGTGTCCCTGCCACCACCAAAGGACCTGCCATCGGCATGGCATCCGATGCATGACGTGCTTGCAGCGGCCCTGTTGGACGGAACTCAACAACTCGACCAAGCCCTTGGCGGGGCTTGGAAGCGCGCGTGATCACGCGGCGTGAAGTTCTGCGGCCCACGTGATTTCGACGTCCGTCCGAAGGGACGTGGACGCGCTGCAGTAGGTGCTGTGGCTTTTTTCGATCAAGCGGTGAAGAAGTTTCTCTGGAACGTCCCCTCGCACGTGGTACACCATGTGGATGCGGGTGAAATGTCGGGGTTGTTCCTCACGCCGCTCCGCCTCCAATTCCAACCAGACCTCGGAAAAGGCGCGTTGCTTGAGGCCAGTGACGATGTCGGCGATGGTGCAGGCTCCTACGGATTGAAGCATGACTTGCATGGGCGACGGCCCGTTGTTCCAATCGAGGTCCAGCCTGTCCTTGGTGCCGTTGAAACACGCCATGCCGCTTCCACCTGTCCAGCGCACTTCTGCCTTCATGGTCCGGCGTGGATGCCACTCGTCTTCAGGGTTCGTGAGGGTGCATGGAGAGAGCGGCGGGGAGGGATTCAAGAACAGCCGACAGATGGCCCGGCCATGAGCGAAAACCACGGCTCCCCCATCACCCTCGAAAACGGTGTCCTGACCGTCCCCGACCGCCCCACGGTCCACTACATCGAGGGCGACGGCATCGGCATCGACATCACCCCGGTGATGATTCACGTCATCGACGCCGCGGTGGAGCACGCCTACGGGGGTCAGCGCAGCATTGCTTGGTCCGAGGTCCTCGCCGGGGAGAAAGCGTTCAACGCCACCGGCGAGTGGCTCCCCGAAGCCACGCTCGACGCCATGCGCACCGGCCTTGTGTCGATCAAAGGGCCGCTCACCACACCTGTCGGTGGCGGCATCCGCAGCCTGAACGTCGCCCTTCGACAGAAGCTCGACCTCTTCGCCTGCGTCCGCCCAGTGCGCTGGTACGAGGGCACTCCTTCGCCAGTCAAGGCGCCCGGGGACGTGGACATGGTCATCTTCCGTGAGAACAGCGAGGACGTGTACGCTGGCATCGAATGGGAAGCCGGCAGCGAAGGCGTGGCCAAACTCATCGCCTTCCTTCAGGACGAGATGGGCGTTGACAAGATTCGATTCCCCAACACAAGCGGCATCGGCATCAAGCCAATCTCCAGCGAAGGTACCGCTCGCATCGTCCGCGCGGCCATCCGCTACGCGATTGAAAACGACCGCGACAGCGTGACCATTGTCCACAAGGGCAACATCATGAAATTCACCGAAGGAGGATTCCGCGACTGGGGCTACCAGATTGCCAAGGACGAATTTGGAGCCACGGAACTTGACGGTGGTCCATGGTGCACCTTCACCAACCCGGACACGGGCACGACGATCACCGTGAAGGACGTCATCGCTGACGCGATGCTCCAGCAGGTGCTCACCCGCCCCCGCGAGTACGGTGTTCTGACCACCATGAACCTCAACGGCGACTACATCTCTGACGCACTGGCCGCTCAGGTCGGTGGCATCGGCATCGCTCCCGGTGCGAACATCAACTACGACACCGGAATCGCGATCTTCGAAGCGACGCACGGCACGGCACCAAAGTACACCGGGCAAGACAAGGTCAACCCCGGCAGCCTGATTCTCTCAGCAGAAATGATGCTCCGCCACATGGGCTGGACCGAAGCCGCTGACCTGGTCGTCAAGGGCATGGAAGGTGCGATTTCCGCACGCACCGTGACCTACGACTTTGAACGATTGATGGACGGTGCCACGCTGCTTTCCTGCAGCGCCTTTGGCGAGGCCATCGTCTCGCACATGGCTTGACCTGAACCGATCCTTCTGGAATCGGACGTGCGCTTGGCGGCAAGCACCGCAGAAGAGAATCAACCCCTTCGGATGCGGCCGGTCGAGCGTTGCTCGACCCACCCTCTCCCGGCGTCGACCTATGGGGGCAGGTCAGCGATCGTCTTCTCTTCGAACAAAGGCAGATGCTGCGAGGATCCCGACCACCGTTGCGAAAGCGCCGATGCTTGGCAGACCGTCGCTCTCTCCTGCATCCTTGGCCGGCACAGCATCATCGGGGCCGCCGCTCTCGCCGTCTTCACAAAGGATCCAGTGAACGTCAACACCAGGCGCTCCAGCCCCTGTGATGCCACCGGCTTCTGCAAGGTACAAGTCATTGGAGCCCGCAGGCCATTCGACGACAGAGTTCCCCGAATAGAAGCCAACGGTGCTGTCCCACACCGGTTGCCCGTTTGCTTCCCACGTTTCCTCACATGGGCAGACATACGGGGTCCAGAACTCGTCCAGTCCACCGTCCACAATCGGATCTGCAACCCAATCAGGGCCGCCGCTTGCATCGTCATGGATGAAGACAATCTGGTAGTAGTTTCCAGAATTCACAGGGAATTGGTACACGTCACCGATGACAGGCGCCGTCGTGTTGTCCCACACCGCCACGTTCAATCCGTCGCAAGGGCCGGGGCTTGGCCCATTGCCGTTGCAAAGGACCCAGTGGATGTCGATTCCCGGCTCTCCGCCACCGACCGAGACGCCGCCAGATTCCAGTGGAATGTACAGGTTCCCCGTATTTGCAGGATGTTCGACGACATAGTCCCCAGGATACGCGGTTCCCGCGACCCACACCGGCTCGCCGTTGGCGACCCACGTTTCCTTGCACGGGCAGTCGATGGGCGACCACACGTCCATGTCAACGTCGGGCGCATTCACGCTCCAGAACGGACTTCCTGGATTGACTTGGTAGTAGTCTTGAGAACCGCTCGGATACTCGTAGATCTCACCCGAACTCACGTTCATCGATGCATCCCAGACGCCGAGGACGTCCAATCCAGCGCATGGGTTGGAATATGGCATCACACTGCCGTCGCAATGGTCCCAGTCAAGGGCGGACAGCGTCGGTTCCGAGCCACTAAACCAGTTGTCTAGAGCGATCCAAAGTGTTCCAGACGTCGCAGGCCACTCGACCACGTCGTTGACGCTGTAGATGGTGGAAGCATCCCACACGGGTTGGCCGTTGGCGACCCACGTCTCCTTGCATGGGCAATCGATGGGCGACCACACGTCCATGTCAACGTCGGGCGCATTCACGCTCCAGAACGGGCTGCCCGGATTGACCTGGTAGAAGTCCTCCGACCCAGCGGGGTACTCGTAAATTTCACCCGAGGTGACGTTCATCGAGGCGTTCCACACGCCGACGATGTCCAATCCTGCACACGGCGTGGTGGCAGGAACGTTCGAGCCATAGCAAGGTTCCCATGACATGTCGGTCGAGGGCTCAGCACCGTCGAATTGGTTGTCGAGGGCAATCCACAGTTCATTGGAACCCGAGGGCCACTCGACCACATCGTCTTCGTAGTACACTGTGATAGCATCCCACACAGGTTCGCCGTTGTTCATCCAAACCTCTTCACAGGGGCACTCAACCGGCGCCCACACGTCCAAATCAACCGTTGGAGAGAGAACCTCTTGGTCGACGTATCCTTGGATCACCACTTGGTAGTAATTTTCCGAGCCTGCGGGATGTTCGTAAATTTCTCCCGTCGAGACACGGGCCATGTCGTACCATGCACCAACGTAGTCCAAGCCACCGCATGGACCGCTCGAGACATTGTCCTGCTGGCCGCAGAGTTCCCACTCGTTGCCGTCAGCCCATGGCTGTCCGGGTTCAACGCCTGCCGTGGTTGACGGCATGACGGCGATCCAGAAGGAGGTTGAATTTGCAGGATGGAGCACGATGGTGCCCGAGGTGTATGTGGTGCT
>MDSV01090368.1_pt1 | contig 58665 bp, 53 predicted proteins | sample 810851 | NCBI WGS metagenome assembly MDSV01 (sample SAMN05326640, study PRJNA326480) | marine metagenome | isolation source: seawater | place: Atlantic Ocean: North East | collected 2012
ATCCCATTTCGAACTCGAATGTTAAGGGCTCCAGCGCCGATGGTACTTTGTCTTAAGGCATGGGAGAGTAGGACATTGCCAGGTCTACTAAGCGTGAAAAATCACTTCACTTTAAATTAAAATAAGGGTCTCATTCAATATGAAATTTCTTGTTACTGGCGGGGCTGGATACATAGGTTCCCACATGGTAAAATATTTACAAGATAGAAGTTTCAAAGTTGATGTCATAGATAACTTTTCATCTGGTAATCGATGGGCTTTAGAAAATTGCAATATTTTTGAGAATGATCTATTAGATAAAACCGCATTATATAACATTCTTTCTCAAAATAACTATGATGCAGTTTTTCATTTTGCAGCAAAATCTATAGCGAATGACTCTTTTATATTTGAGCAAGAATATATAGAAAATAACGTTATTGCGTCTAAGAATTTACTAGATGGCATTATTAAATATAATATAAAAAATATTATATTTTCATCAAGCGCTTCTATATTTGGCTTAGCAAATTCTTCGAAAGTTGATGAGAATCATTCTAAAAATCCTATAAACCCCTATGGAAAGACCAAGTTAATTTTTGAGGAAATGTTGCGAGAGTATTCCAATAATTACAATCTAAATGCAGCAATTCTTCGTTATTTCAATGCTGCTGGTGCGGATGAAACTACTAGAATAGGTGAATTTCACTCACCTGAAACCCATTTAATACCTAGTATATTTAATAATTTAATCAATAAAGGAGATGTATTTAAAATATACGGAAATGACCACAAAACAAAAGACGGTACCTGTGTCAGAGATTATATACATGTAAGTGATTTAGTTAGTGCCCATTATCTTGCATTCAAGAAGCTAATTAATAGCAAAGGATGTTTTGATTATAATCTAGGAAATGGTAATGGTTTTTCTGTACTTGAAATAATTAGAGCGTGTGAATCTGTTACGAATAGGGTGTTAAGATATGAATTTGTAAGCAAAAGGGAGGGTGAGCCGCACTACTTAGTCGCAAATAGTACAAAAGCAATTTCTGAATTGAAGTGGGAAATTATTCATCATGATATTAATGAAATAATAAAATCTGCTTGGAGATGGCATCTTAGGCTTTATAATGAGATTATCTAAATATATATTAAGGATATCGGTATGAATATTACAATTGCAGGTTTAGGGTATGTTGGAGCCTCAATTGCAGTGTTGCTCTCAACAAAGTATAAAGTAGTCTGTTACGATATAGACAAGAAAAAATTAAATTTAATAGATAAAAAAAAGTCACCAATAGACGACCCTGAAATAAGTTCTTTTCTTAAAACAAAGAAGTTAAAATTATCTACCACAACTTCATCAAAGGAAGCTTTTAAGAATAGTGATTATGTCGTGATATCTACTCCTACAAATTATGATCCAAGAACTAATCAGTTTAATACTTCATCAATTGAGAATGTGATTGAAGAGGTACTTAAAACTAATAATAAAGACGTAAAAATTGTAATCAAGTCTACAATACCTGTTGGCTATACAAATAAAATAAGAAAATTTTTTTCTTACGAAAAAATATTTTTCTCTCCAGAATTTTTAAGAGAAGGTCAAGCTTTAAAAGACAATTTATACCCATCAAGAATAGTTATAGGAAGTAAAAAACCATATGCAAAAAAATTTGGAGAACTTTTAATCGAGACATCAAAAATGAACAGAGATGAAATTCCATTAATATTTATGCATTCAAATGAAGCTGAAGCTGTAAAACTCTTTGCAAACACTTACCTTGCTATGAGAATTGCTTATTTTAACGAATTAGACAGTTACTGCGCCGATAAAGAACTTGATTCAAATTCGGTTATAAATGGAATTGGATACGATAGTCGTATTGGAAATTATTATAATAATCCCTCTTTTGGCTATGGAGGTTATTGTCTTCCCAAAGATACTCAGCAGTTGTTGAATAATTTTGAAGATGTGCCCAATAAATTAATACAAGCTATTGTCGATGCAAATTCAACAAGAAAAGATTTTATTGCAAGTTCGATAATCAAACTTAAACCAAAAACAGTTGGCATATATAGATTGGTAATGAAAGAAGGATCAGATAATTATCGAGATAGCTCTGTTCAGGGAATTATGAAAAGAATTAAAGCAAAAGGAATTGAAACAATAGTCTATGAGCCACTACTCAATAAAAAAACCTTTTTTGAGTCTGAAGTTATTCATGATTTAACCAAGTTCAAAAAAAGAAGTAGCCTTATTGTTGCTAATAGGTCAAACATTGAGCTTAACGACGTTAAAGGTAAAGTCTTTACGCGAGATATCTATATGAGAGACTAATACTTGTTTTTTGAAACATAAATATATCGTATAAAATTTTGCAGTTTGACTCACAAAGACTTGTAATATATCTTTCAAACTGTTTCTTCAAAAGGTGCTATAGAAATTTTCACGCGGGGTGGAGCAGTCTGGTAGCTCGTCAGGCTCATAACCTGAAGGTCGTAGGTTCAAATCCTACCCCCGCAACCAATCTTTTTAACATGGTCAATCTTCCTCAAATTAGATGGCAATAAATTAGAAGCTTAAGCCTTATTTATTGGTCACAATATATGTGATATAATATATCGTTACAAAAGGTAAACTTTATTCTAAATTCTAATTTTAATATTTTATTTAATAAACTATTTTTTTTATAGAATGCTACTTTAGAGAAAAAATTAAATTTGATAAAAAACAATTAATACTAAGTAAATTTTTCAATGCAAACTTTAAATAAAATATTATTTTTACTTACTCCAAAAGAACGAAGTAAGGCAATTTTATTATTAATAATGATAATTATGATGGCTCTACTCGACATGATTGGAGTAGCATCCATATTACCATTTATGGCAGTCTTAACAAACCCTGGCCTAATCGAGTCGAACATAATTCTAAATTTTATGTTTAGATCTTCAAGTATATTTGGAGTTGAGAATAATCAACAATTTCTTTTTGCTTTAGGTATCCTTGTATTTGTTACATTAGTAATTTCACTTATCTTTAAAGCGCTTACACACTACGTACAGGTTCAATTTGTTCATATGAGTGGATACAGCATAGGAAATCGTTTAGTTATAAGGTATTTGCACCAACCTTATAGCTGGTTTTTAACTCGTCACAGTGCTGACCTTGGAAAAACAATTTTGTCAGAAGTGCAACAAATTATTTCAGCTGGTATGTATCCTCTAATGGAACTTATTGCTAAGAGCATGGTAACAATTGCGATAATAGCATTATTAATTGTAGCTGATCCAAAAATTGCATTTATGGCTGGTTTTCTGCTTTGTGGTACTTATGGTTTTATTTTTTATTTTATACGCCCTTATCTTAATCACATTGGAAGCGAGCGTTTAAAGCACAATCAAATTCGTTTTACAGCAGTTAGTGAGGCTTTTGGAGCTGCTAAAGAAATCAAAGTTGGGGGGTTAGAGAAAACTTATGTTGAGGTCTATTCAAATTCAGCTAAAACTTTTGCTCGAAATGAAGCTTCTTCAAAAGTAATTGCGCTTTTACCTCGTTTCATATTAGAAGCTATCGCTTTTGGAGGAATTTTATTATACATACTTTATACAATGGGCCAAAAAGATACTTTTATCAGTGCTTTACCTATTCTAAGTTTATATGTTTTTGCTGGATATCGTCTTATGCCGGCTCTACAACAAATTTATACCTCTCTAACTCGCCTTACCTTTGTTGGGCCATCACTTGACAACCTATACAACGATATTAAAAATCTTAAGCCACTTAATGAAGAAGAAGAAGAGGGAGTCTTATCCCTTAACAAATCAATTGTTTTAAAAAATATTCAATATTATTATCCAAACACATCAAGAACAGCTGTAAAAAATATAAGTTTCACTATTCCATCTAAAACAACTGTTGGAATAGTAGGTGCTACCGGCAGTGGTAAAACTACCGTAGTAGATATTATTCTCGGACTTCTTGAGGCTTCAGACGGTACCTTAGAAGTTGATGGAAAAACGATAACAAATCAAAACGCAAGGTCTTGGCAAAGATCCATTGGATATGTACCTCAACATATTTATCTCTCTGATGATAGTGTTGCTGCAAATATTGCATTTGGAGTAGATCATAAAGACATTGATCTAATAGCTGTTGAAAGAGCAGCCAAGATTGCAAATTTACATGATTTTATTATCGAAGAGCTACCTAAAAAATATCAAACTACAATTGGTGAGCGTGGAATTAGATTATCAGGAGGGCAAAGACAGCGTATTGGCATTGCCCGTGCGTTGTATCATAGTCCGCAAGTGCTTATTCTAGATGAAGCAACAAGTGCTTTGGACAACCAAACAGAAAAAGCAGTAATGAGCGCTATAAATAAAATTAGTAAAAATATTACTATTATCATAATTGCTCACCGACTAAGTACAGTAAAAAACTGTTATAAAATCTTCTTGCTAGAAAAGGGACAAATAAAAAATGAAGGAACTTTTGAAGAATTAATTAAAGTTAATGAAAATTTCCGTATAAATGCTAATAATTAAAAAATGTTAAAAAATTCTTCAATCCTAATTACAGGTGGCACTGGCTCTTTTGGACACAGTTTTGTTACATTGACATTAAAGAAATATAATCCAAAACGTTTGGTTATTTTTTCACGTGATGAAATGAAACAATGGGAGATGGCTAGATTGTTTAAAGACGATTCTCGAGTGCGTTTTTTCATTGGAGATGTACGTGATAAAGAGCGGTTACACCGTGCTTTGCATAATATAGACTTTGTTGTGCATGCTGCTGCTACAAAAATAGTACCTACTGCAGAGTACAATCCATTTGAGTGTATTAAAACTAACATTAACGGAGCTATGAATTTAATAGGAGCTTGTATAGATCAAAATGTCAAAAAAGTTGTAGCGCTTTCAACTGATAAAGCTAGTAGTCCAGTAAATCTTTATGGAGCTACAAAGCTAGCATCAGATAAATTATTTACAGCAAGTAATTCATCTTATGCAAATGATCATAAAACAAGCTTTTCAGTTGTACGTTATGGTAATGTAATGGGCTCGCGAGGCTCCATAATCCCATTTTTTTTGTCAATTAAAAATCAAAATGCAATACCTATTACTGATCAGAGAATGACCCGTTTTATGATTTCATTGGAAGAGGGCGTTGAATTAGTATGGCATGCTCTTGAGGACATGTATGGGGGAGAAGTTTATGTAAAAAAAATTCCATCCATGAAAGTTACTGATATAGCCCATGCAATAGCTCCAAAAGCTAAGCATGAAATTATTGGTATTCGTCCAGGTGAAAAAATACATGAGCAGATGATAAGTGTAGAGGATAGCTACTCTACTTTTGAATATAAAGGCTATTATAAGATTTTACCTCAGATTAATAATTGGTTGAAAGACAAAAAACGCATTAAAAAAGGCAAGAAAGTTTCAGATGGATTTTTTTATAGCAGTGATAATAATTCAGATTGGATGACAAAAGATGACCTGAAAGCTTGGATTAAAAAAAATAAAGATCATATTGGTAAATTTTAATCAATGATACCCTATAGCCGCCAGGAAATTTCAGAAGATGATATTGCAGAGGTAAGAAAGGTATTACGCTCAGATTTTCTGACTCAAGGACCAGTTGTTTCAAAGTTTGAAAAAAAAGTTGCTAATTATTGTGGTGCTAATTATGCGGTTGCAATGAATAGTGCAACAAGCGCACTACATATAGCTTGTCTAGCATTAGATTTGGGAAAAGGTGATTGGCTTTGGACTTCTCCAAATACTTTCGTAGCTTCAGCAAATTGCGGACTGTATTGTGACGCTTTTGTAGACTTTGTTGATATTGATTCATTGACATATAATATGTGTCCGATTCATCTAGAAAAAAAACTTATTCAAGCAAGACAAGATAATAATCTACCAAAAGTGGTAGTACCTGTTCATTTTGCAGGGCAATCTTGCGATATGAAACGAATATATAAACTCAGTCAAGAGTATGGATTTAAGATTATTGAGGATGCTTCACATGCAATAGGAGGTGAATATTTAAAAAGTAAAATTGGCTGCTGTCAATATTCTGATATTGCAGTATTTAGTTTTCATCCTGTAAAAATTATTACAACCGCTGAGGGCGGTATGGCTGTCACAAATAATGAAGAACTTACAAATCGAATACGCCGGCTTAGTACTCATGGTATTACCAGAGACAAGGCTCTTATGTTGCCTCGTTCTGAAAATGAGATCTGGAACTATCAACAAATTGAATTAGGATTTAATTACAGAATGAATGAGCTTCAAGCCGCTCTTGGAGTTTCACAGATGAATCGTTTGGATGAGTTTATTGAACGCCGACATATTTTACGAAAGCGATATGATCATATGTTATCCGAGTTTCCTCTAGTTTTGCCATATCAATCTGAAGATAGTTATTCAGCATTACACCTTTATCCGATTCAGATTAAATTAGATAAGATAAGCAAAACTCATTTCCAAGTTTTCGATGAGATGCAAAAAAATGGTATTGGAGTAAATTTACATTATATTCCCGTACATACACATCCCTACTATCAAAAAATTGGATTTAAATTTGGTAGTTTTCCTAATTCTGAAAACTATTTTAGTCAAACAATTAGTATCCCACTTTTTTACGGCATGACTTTTGAACAGCAAGATAAGGTAGTACAAATTTTAAGAGAGGTTTTGCTATGAAGATACTCATATTACCAATCTATAATAGGAATAATTGCTCAATAATTTTTTCAATAGAACAGCTTAAAGTTTGATGAATAAAAAATTAGAGAGGTCTATTGAAGATAAGACTTTAATTGCTTTTATATCTGGATCCGCTGGAGAACTAGATTGGATACTTCCAATTATAGATTATCATCTTAAAAAAGATTTTAATATAAAGATAGTTTTCTTAACGAGGCATGCATATATCAGCGTACAAAGAAATCTTATGATTTATAATTATATTTCAAAACAAACTTCTGCAGTGCAAGTTTATTTATGTGGCGGTTATTTTTTTGAGAAAATAGAGCATCTCGGTTATCTTGCCTATCGTGTATCAATAAAACTAAATTTAGTTAAAAAACCAATAATTAAAATTATCTACAATTTATTAAGTAAAATATTTAATAGATTTTTTAAATATTTTTTTTTAAAAAATCTTCCAATAGAAATATTAAATTTAAAAAATATAAAATGTTTTATTTTTTCTGAATTCCCAAATTTGAGAAGACCAAGAGATTATTGGTTAAGAGAGGTATTTAATAGTTCAATTTTTTTTTACCACCCACATTCACCTCACATATACACACAAGATTTAGATAGACAATATAAAGACACAGAATACAAAAATTTTCATAGCAATCAGTTTCTTTTACTTGGCCATCCATCCGATTATTTTGCAATTAACGTTAGAAAAGAATTGATTGCCTCAAAACTTGAAAAACTTTTTATTGGTCATCCAAAATATTCAAACAGATGGCTCAAAAATTTTAGAGATAAATCTTTTAATTTTCGTTCTTCTGCTAAAAAAAGAAATAAAATTAATATTCTTGTATTAAGTAGAGGAATTGGAAGCTATTTGGATACAGAGTCTCATTCAAATTTAGTTGAAACAACAATAGGTGCTATTCATGACTTAATACCTAATTATAACTTGATTGTTAAAAAGCATCCGAGAGAAAAAAGCTCTCATTGGGATGTTGTTTTGAAGAGTTATCCATCAATTAAAATAATTGATGATCATATATTAAATTTAGTTACAGCTGTTGATTTTGTAATTACGTTTTGGTCATCTGGAGCGATGGATTGTTATGAAATAGGTGTTCCTGTCATCGAGCTTTATGATCCAAATAAATATACTAAGCAGCAATACTTTGAGAATGATCTTTATACTACAATTTATCGTAAACTAGGATTGGTACATGCAGCTGATAATAAGAAGGAACTAGAAAATATAGTCCTAAGTTTTATCAAAAATAAATTTGATATTAAATCAGCTGAGCCACACTCTTTTTATACTGATTTAGTTGATCGATCTAATAACTGGGAAACAGATTTTGATAAGATAATTTCTGCTAATGACCTTAAATAATAAAGCTTATAAAAGAAAATATTGTTTTATGCAGCTTTTAGAGATAAACCTATTGAAACTTTATTCTAAGATTTTTAAATGAATTGAACAAGAGAATTTACCTTAAGTATAAAAATATGAACAGAGATAGATAAAAAAATGCATAAAATCAAAAAATTATTATCACTGATTTCAAAAACAATAACTGGTTTTTTTGTAAAGTTTCTTTCTAAATCAAAACATTATTTTATTCTTGATCTTAACAAAGGTTCTAATCAAAAATTGTATTCACTACACGACTATAAAAATCCATTGGATTATTCTAAAAATCAAAGAGTAAAAACAGCAAAAAAAATAGCTCAGGGGTACGAGAGGTCTTGGTGCACAGAAGATACCATATCCAAAATTTCTGATTATCTTGTGGTTAAAGGTGGAGAAAGGCAATTTAAAGGTATTTGTCACGGAACGCGAATAGGCAAGGAGGTAGAGTGGTTTAATCGTCATCTTCCAGTTGGATCATACGTTTTCGGTACTGATATTGAACCAACTGCAAAAAAATTTGCTAATACAATCGAACACGATTTTCATGAAATGAAGACTGAGTGGCTTAATAGTTTCGATTTTATTTATTCTAATTCTCACGACCATGCTAAAAATCCAAAAAAGGCTCTAAAAAACTGGCTACTTTCTATTAATGATAAGGGATTTGTTTTCTTAGAACATTCTAGATCACATGGTAAGAAATTTCAAGATGATGCTGATTGCTGGGGAGTTGAAACTGAAATTATGCCTTTTTTATTACTCCAGTGGTTTCGAGGGGATTATGCAATAGTTGATATGATCCCAATTGATGAAAACGGCGCAAAATATATATTTGTAATTGCACGGATTCAATAGAACATAAATTGACAAAATGACAAAGCTAAAACTAAATTTAATAGGTTTTAAGTCTTAAAGTTTTTTTCTTATGAAGAAAATTATCTTACACGTTGGGTACCCCAAAACTGGAACTACTTCTTTTCAAAATGGATTATTTCTAAATTTAAATGATAAGATTAATTACTTAGGTATCGCAAAAGCACCAATCAGTGAACATCATCATTTTTTGAGAAAGGCTTTACGACCTTGGTTAACCACTAAAGGGCATGAGGGAAAAGAAGAATTAAACTTATTATTTAATGATCGTCTTAGTTCAGGAACAAATTTACTGTCTGAAGAAAGTTTTATTAATAGTAGAAATAAACCAGGACCACTTATTGAACCATCTGAAATTAAAAAACTATTTGAGTTAAAATGTGACTTGATAGAGGTTGTTATAGTTATTCGTAATCAGGCAGATTTGATTTATGCACTATATGCTAATGGTGGTATTTTAGATAAATACGGAAATATTCAAAATAATGATAGTTATATAGATAAGTGCCTTAATGATAAAATTTATCGACCTTTTTTTAATTTTGCCGGTGTTATTGAAAAATATAAAATTATTTTTGGTGACAGTAAAGTTCATGTATTATTCTTTGAAGACTTTTTGTTTGATAAGGAAAAATATTTCGAAGAATGGGCAAAAATACTAAGTATTTCGAAGGAAAGACTATTAGAAACAATGGGCGAGTCACACTTACATAAAAAACAAAAAGCTTCTGATGGCTCCTATATTTTGAAAAGAAAAATTGAACCAAATAAAATAAAGCATGTGATTAAAAGTATTCCTTTCATGCATAATATTTTTTCAAGATTATCTGTCTTTAAAATTGTGAAAAATATCAGCCTATCAGCAAATAAACGCGTAGATAAAGAGTTAAAAATCAAATTATTTAGTGATGAAGAAAAGCATCGAATAAAAAAAAGTTTTTTTCAAGACAATCTCATGCTATTAAAAGTTATTAAGTCTAATAAAGAAAAGCTTAAAAAATATAATTATTTATAATAAATCGTAATCATGAAAGAACTTGATATTATTATTATTGGATCGGGCTTATATGTATGTGGTAAAGGTACTGCTGGCTATGGAACTGTCTTACCCGCAATATTTGAATGGAAAAGACTTAACCAGGATAGTGGCGCAATTCATTGTGTTGCAACGTCTATAAACTCTTCAACAAAACTTTTGCAAAAAGCTGAGGAATTAAAAACTAAAACTGGTGTTGAATTAAATATTAAAACTTACCCAGAGAATGATATAAGCAATAATAAGAACCCTTATGAGCAAGCTCTAAAAAACTCAAAAAAACCTGCCTGTGCAATAGTTGCTGTCCCAGACCATCTTCATTATCAGGTCGCAAAAGATTGCCTCGACTCAGGACTCCATACATTGATTGCAAAACCATTTACGCCAACTTATGAAGAAGGAAAAAACCTTGTTGATCTTGCAAATAAAAATAACGTTTATGGTGCGGTTGAGTTTCATAAACGTTGGGACAAGTCAAATATTTTATTAAAAGATAAGATTGAAGCAGGCATTATTGGTTCGCCCGTAAATTGCTGGATTGAGTATAGTCAACGTAAGTCTGTTCCACTTTCATTTTTTAAAGATTGGGCATCTAAAACAAGTATTCTCCAGTATCTTGGTGTTCACTATATAGATATTGTTAGATTTGTTACATCAGCATTTCCAAAGAGAGTTATGGCAATCGGTCAAAAATCAGAAATTATGAAGCATAATATTAATACATATGATGCAATTCAATGTATTATTGAATGGGAGATGCCTGATCAAACATCATTTACAGAAACTATATTAACAAACTGGATTGACCCTGAAAATAGTTCAGCAATGTCAGATCAAAAGATAAAATTTGTTGGAACAAAAGGTCGCTATGAGGCTGATCAAAAAGATAGGGGAATAAGATTAAATACAGATGATCTTGGAATAGAAGATATTAATCCAGATTTTTGTATGTCATATGGAACAACTGATGGAAATATTCATTGGCGTGGATATGGTATTGATAGTATCACAAAATTTCTAGACGACGTAAACGATATAGAAAATGGATTAAAAACCTTAGAGGACCTTCAAAGTGTTAGACCTACATTTCATGAGGCTCTTATAAGTACAATGGTAATTGAGTCTGCTCATAAGAGCCTTAAAAATGATTCTAGATGGGAAATTATTAAAATATAATTAATAACAAGTGCATTAATTTGATTTGTATATAGAAAATAAAGAAATAAGATAATAATTATGAATTTTTGTATGATACCAGTCAGAAAAGGTTCCCAAAGGTTGGCAAAAAAAAATTACCTTAAAATAAACGATAAAACAATTTATCAGATTGCGATTGAAAAAGCATTATCCTCAAATTTATTTGATAAAATAGTACTTAACACTGATGATCCAGATTTAGAAAATGAAGTGTCTAAATTTAGTGTAGATTTTTATTTAAGAGCATCAGATTTAGCATCGTCTGAAGCTACTAGCGAAATGGTGGTTCTAGATTTTTTAAAAAAATATGATTGTCATAGGGTATTTTGGTTAAATACGGTATCGCCACTACAAACAATTGATGATATTAAGAATTTTTTTCATCTTACAGTTGATAATAATTACTCATCATCAGTAGCTGTAACTAAGCATCAAGTTCATGCAAATTTCAATAAACTCCCAATAAATTACGATTGGAAACAAAATTTTCTTAAGACACAAGATATGAGTCCAGTTGTATGCTTCAATTATTCAATGATGTCTTGGTGCAAAACAGAAGTAAAAATGCTTGAAAATGGTCAGTTATTCAATGAAGAAACTAAGATGATAGAAACATCGGTATGGAGCAATTTTTTACTAAAGTCACAAGAAGATTTCTTGTTGATAAAAAAACTTGCGAGTGTTTCTCCGCACTAAATACATTTAACGTTACATTGACTATATGAATAAATCCTCAATCAAAAATAAATATCCAAGAGTTATTGATCTAAAGGAAAAGGCAATAAAAAGGATTCCTTTTTTTTGCTCAGAGTACCTTCTTTCTGGAACTGGAAACGATAATACGGTAGAAATGAATAATGATATTTTTAAAAATATTTTTCTGACACCAAAATATCTTAAAGGAACTGTAAAGCCAAATACATCTCAATCTTTTTTAGGAACACAATACTCATCACCATTTGGCGTTGCTCCAATAGGATCTGGGGGTTTAATTTGGCCTGGTGCAGAAGTTGCCCTTGCTAAAATGTGTACAAATAAAAAAATTCCCTATTGCCTTTCTTCAGTTGCATCACTATCTATTGAGCAGGTGTCTCCCAATTTGAGCGGCAATGGTTGGTTTCAACTTTATCCCCCGAAAGATAAAAGTATCAGAAATGATATAATTAAAAGAGCAAGGGACTCAGGATACAGTGCATTAGTAGTAACTGTGGATATACCTGCTACTGCAAGGAAAGAAAGACTTTTAAAAGCTGGAGTGACTATTCCTCCAAAATTAAATTTTAAAACATTTTCTCAAGTTATTTCAAAGCCTCATTGGGCTTTATCTGCTTTATTTGCGGGCACTCCATCATTTGGAACAATGTCAAAATATCAATTTTTTAGTCAAGACGAGGTTGATAATAGTTGGAACGAAATGCCAAGATATATTGACTGGCAATACTTAGAGGAAATAAAGGAATTATGGAAGGGACATATTATATTAAAAGGAATTTTAGATGAAGAAGATGCATTAAGAGCTTCAAACATTGTTGATGCTATATATCTCTCTAATCATGGAGGCAGACAGATCGATATGGTACCCAGTCCTTTACAACTTCTGCCAAACATTAGAAAAAAATTAGGAGATGACTTCCCAATAATAATTGATAGCGGTTACTCTTCTGGACAGGATATCGCAAAAGCATTAGCTCTCGGGGCTGATTTTATAATGCTTGGGAGATCATTTATGATTGGCATAGCCGCTCTTGGCGGAATGGGGGCTGATCATGTTTACTATATTTTACAAGATGAGTTATCTAATGTCATGGAGCAACTATGTTGCAAAGATATACCTGACCTCAAGCTTGAAAATGTAGCTTTAACAAATGATTTTTTTCTTAATAAACTTGGAGAATAAATGAATTAGTTATGAAATATGATATTGTAATTAGATGCAGAAATGAAATGACGTGGCTTCCAAGAGTAATCAAATCAATAAAAAAGCAGACTATTAAACCGTTAAAAATTATTATGGTTGATAACTCAAGTGATGATGGCTCAATGGAATATGCTTTAGAACAAGGATGTTCATTAATAAAATATGATAAATCTGAATTTAATTATAGCCGAGCTCTTAATATTGGCATTGAAGAGACTTCACAAAATGAGATCATAATTCTATCAGCTCATTGTGAACTTCTTACAGATAGTTCAATAGAAAATCTTATTAAAGTTCGTCATGCTTATAATGCTGCGGGCGTATACGGCAGGCAAATTCCTACTATTAATAGTAATCCTGTAGATACTAGAGATTTAATAACAGTATTTGGTAGAGAAAGAATTGTATATGAAAGGTATCCTTTTTTTCATAACGCATTTTCATTGATAGAACGAAAAGCTTGGGAGAACAGTCCATTTAATGAGAGTCAAAATGGGGTTGAGGATAGGTTCTGGGCTCGTGAACAGGCACTAAAAGGTCGAAAAATAGTATATGATCCCGAGTCAATTGTTTTTCATGAGCATGGACTAAATCAGGGTGCATCAATGGAACGTGCACTTAGAGTATGTAAGTCTCTGGAGAGTTTTCATAAGGATGATATTTTTACCTGGCCAAATTTTAAAGAATAAGTACTTAGAGCTTGCCAGTGAAAAAAATAGCAATAGTGGTAAATAATTCATGGTATGCATGGAATATGAGAGCAAATCTTGGATTTGCTTTTCAAGAACACGGCTATGAAGTATTTTTTATTTGCCCGTATGATAAATATAGTGAAAATTTAAAAAAATATTTTAATTACATAGATATTAAAATAAATACAAAAAGTATAAATCCGATAGAAGACCTTAAAACTATATTTAGATATTTTAAAGTATATAAAAAAATCAATCCAGACATAGTATTGCAGTTCACAATTAAGCCTAATATTCATGGAACTTTCGCTGCTAGCTTTCTAAAAATACCAGCTTTAAATAATATAGCTGGGTTAGGAACACTTTTCATGAGTAATAATTTTGTAACTAAAACAGCAAAATGGCTTTATCGAATTTCTCAAAAAAAAGCTCAAAAAATTTTTTTTCAAAATCAAGATGATTTAAAAATGTTTGTGGATGAAGGTCTAGTGCAAAAAGAAAAATGTGATGTTCTTCCTGGAAGTGGTGTTGACATTGAAAAATTTAAACCAGCAGAAATAGAAAACGATGGTGTATTTAGATTCTTACTTGCTTCCAGGATGTTATGGGCAAAAGGTATTCAAGAATTTATTGGTGCTGCAAAAATTTTGAAAGAAAAGTATGTAGGCATAGAATTTCAATTATTAGGGCATTTAGAAATGAATAGTCCAACGGCTATAACAAAAAAGCAAATGGAAATTTGGGGAAAAGAAGGGCATATTCTTTACTTAGGAAGTAGCGATGATGTTAGAGTACAAATAGCAAAAGCAGATTGCGTTGTATTACCATCATTTTATAGAGAAGGAATACCTAGAATACTTCTTGAAAGCGCAAGCATGCAAAAGCCAATTATTACAACTGACAATGTTGGCTGTAGAAATGTGGTAGAAGATGGTGTCAATGGTTTTTTATGTGAAGTTAAAAATGTATCGGACTTAGCAAATAAAATGGAGATAATGTTTAATCTTTCAGAGAGTCAAAGAAAATCTATGGGAATTAGTGGAAGAGAAAAGATGGTAAGAGAGTTTGATGAAAAAAAAGTAATAAGTAAATATATAAAAACAATAAAAGAAATATTAGAATAAAAAAATTGTAATATAACTACTTATCCTGCTTGCAATATTTTTAATTACTACTTAATCCACCATCTACAGTTATGGAAGAGCCAGTTATAAAAGACGATCTTGATGATAATAGTAATAAAATTACACCTATTATATCATCAGGTTTTCCAAATCTACGAAGAGGTATTTTTTTAAGCAATTTGTCCTTATAAATTTGAGTACTAAAATTTCTATTTTGATTTGGAATTGGGCCAAGAATAATATTGTTAAACCTTATCTTTTTGAAATCTTTATCATTCGCAAGGTATTTAGACATATGAATTTGAGCCGCTTTTGAGCATCCATAATCAATAGGGTTTATAAATTTATCTTTTTTATAAATAGTATGATCAGGAGATAAACTGCCATAAATACTTGATACATTTATAACTGACGCATGGTTTTTAACAGTTTTATTTTTTTGCAGAAGCTGTCTTAAAGTTAATACAATTTTGATAGGGGCTATCAAGTTATTATTATAAGCTTTTGCAAATTTACTAAAATTTTTTTTATATCTAACATTTCCTAAGCCACTGTTGTCAGAAGCTAAATTAATTATCCCATCAATACAGGAAAATTTATTTACTATTTCAATTAAAGCCTTATCTAACTCCTCTTCATTATTCAAATCTGCAAAAAAAATATGTATATTTTGTTTTTTAATTAATGGCTTAATATTTTTTAAGCTTTTATTATCTCTTAAAATTAAGATTAATTTACATTCTTCTTTTATAAGGCATTTAAGTATACTATTACCAATAAAACCATTTGCACCTGTTAATAATATAGTTTTTTTTGTAAGTTAAAAAATTTATTCATAGTTTAAGTATATCAATATATTTAGTATCTAAAAAATTAAATTTCTTATTAATAATTTTTATTTGACTGGCCATAAATTTCTTATTTTTATATTTTATTATTTTTTTTATTTGATTATAATTTTCAAATCCTATCACAATATAATCTAGAAAACTAAGTGAATTCACATATCCAATGCAAAGTTCTAAGTTAGACTTGATATCGTATCTTTTTTTTATTTCGAACAGTGCTTCTTTATAAGCAGAATTGATTTTATTATTAATTATATACCCTTCTTTTTGTAGTAATTTCCCTCTTAAAAAAATACTCCTACCGATTAAAATAGACTTAGATTTTTTCTTTTTTTTAATTATTTCTGACTGATTCCACCTATGATCAACAAAGTTTATAGGAATTTGAACAGTAAAGTTTGTAAAATTATTCATTATAAACATCAACTCTCTCGGATAGTAAATTGATACTCCAAAGTTATTTATAAGATTTAGAGATTGAAGTTTATTAAAAATTTTAATGATTTCAGAATAGTTTTTTTTAAAATCTTTATAACTGTGAATTAATAATGTATCTACTTTACTTTGATTAAGACTAATTAATATTTTGTAAAAATTAATATAAAAATTCTCTTTATAATATTTACTTTGAATATCATCAATTGAGTAATTTAATTTGGTCATGATATTAATATTTTTTTTTAAGTTTAATTTAGAAATCTCTTCGTGGGATTTTGAATAATTAAAAGCTGTATCTATATTAGTAAAATTATTTAAAAATAACTTTCGTGAGAAAAGCTTATCAATACTTAGCCTTTTAAAGTTCATATAGTTATTACCGATTTGAGCTCCTCCAAGTGTGAATTTCGTTTTAGGCAAATAATCAATATTTCTACATTTATAATTACTAAGGCTATGAATTAATTTCCTCCATGGTACTTTTGTAGGGTTTTTAAATTTATTAAAGACAGAATTTATTTTTTTATAATCATCAAAAGTGTCCAAGGTACATGATAAATATGACAAATCCTTTTTAATTTTATTTTTTTTGACTATTTCTGGATTAGCATATTTATAAAAGTGACTTGTAACATGCTCTTTAGAATTTTTGGTTAAACTATTTTTATATTTAAGTAATAATTTTTTTCTAAAAATCTCCAGGCTCATACCATATGGGACATTGTGCTTCTTATAATCAATCCCTCTATATGTTTCATTATTTACTAAAAAAACATTTAATGCATTTTTCACAAAAGAGTAATCTACAAAAGGATTATCAGCAGTAGTTCTAATAATTATATCATCTTCATTAAGATCTTTCGCGCAATCTAAAAACCTTTTATAAACATTATTTAGGTTTCCTCTAAAATAATTAATATTATTTTCTTTCAACATATGAGCCAAATAATTATCACTTTCATTTGTTGATGTAAGTACAGTAAGATTGAAATTTTTTCCCATTAACCGTTTCGCGCATAGAACTGTCAATGGAATTTTATTTATAGGTACTAGGGATTTTAATGGGAGTCTATTAGAGTCTGATCTTGCTTGTAAAAAAATATTTACTTTTATCTCTTTCATAGTTTTTTGAGTAGATTATTTATTTTTATAAAAACAAAATATATACTATCATTTTCAAAAATACATTAATTTACAAAAACAATTGTATTTCAAACTTGATATATATTTAAAAGATTATGACCATCTAGGCATCATTAAAGATGAGAACAATATTAAAAATAATCATAATTATGGAATAAAAGCTCTAATTAATATGCCTAATTATAAAAATGATGGTATTAGAGCTACTTAAAATATTGATTAAATTTTAGGAAAATAATTTTTCAAATATAAATTAATTAATTAAAAATATTATGTCATTAGATATGCTTATTCGCTTAAAAATATTTAATATTATATAATTTAATAAAACTAATAATAATTTAATATGAGTTTATACTTAGACTGAAAATTTAATGAAACTTAAAAATCTAAAAAAAAGTGCTTTAATATGTTTAGCTGCAGGGAAATATCAGATCCCAATAATCTTGAAAGCCAAATCCCTGAAATATACAGTAATTGCTGTTGATCAGAATACAAAAGCGCCAGGTTTAGATTATGCAGATATTAAAATTAGTCGAAGTACATATGATGGTGACTCAATAATTGAAGATCTTAAAAAGTTTAAAAGGAGATTTAAATTTTTAGGGGTCCTAAACAGAAGTTCAGGTCCACCTGTTATCACCGCTGCCAAAATTTGTAATTATTTTAATATTCCTGGAGTTCCAATATTATCAGCAAAAAGCTTAGTGAATAAAGATAAAATGAGGGCTTTATGTGAAATACATAAAATACCAATCCCAAAATACAAAATATATTTAGTCAATAAATATAAATGTAATAATCATTTTTCATATCCGTTTGTTGTCAAGCCAGCCTTAAGTTTAGTTGGAAAAAGTGGGGTTAGTGTTGTTCATTCTAAAAGCAAAACTCATTCTGCTATTAAATATGCTGAAAAATGCACAATAAATAAAAAAATTATAATAGAGGAATATCTGAGAGGCCCTGATCTATCACTTATAAGCTTTGTTAATGATAGTAAATTATTTCCGATATGTCTCTTGGAAGAGATGAACACTGAAAATAAAGATGGATCTGTATCTCCTAAAGGCTATAGAACTTTAAAAAGTAAGCATATAGATTGGGAAAAAAAAGCTGTGAATATTGCTAAAAAAATTGTTTCTAAGTTTAAAATAAAGCGTTCAGCTTTTATGATTTCTTTTCGTTCAAACTCAAGCAATAATTTAAAGCTAATAGAAATTCACCTTGATATTGGAGGTGATTTGTTAATCGAGTCTTTTTTCCCAAAAGCCTTACCTTTCGATTTTTTGAAATTAGCGATCGAATCAGCTGTTGGCACAGCTCAATATCCAGTTAATTTTAAGATTAAACCTACTGCAATCTATTATAAAAATAGAATTGTATCTGATAAAGGATATAAAGTGTTAACATCCAAGACAAATAAAACACTTGATAGAAAAATTTTAAATATAAAAATATGAAAAAAAAACTACTTTTTTTAGGCTGTAATCATAACCAGGTCTCATATTTAAAATTAATTAATAAAGATAATTGGAATATAATTGGGGTAGATTTAAATAATAATGCTCCAGGGAAAGTCTACTGTGATAAATTCTATAATGTTGGTTATGATAATTTAGAAGGATTAATAGAAGTAGGCAAAAAAGAAAAATTTAATAAGTATGACAAAGTATTCACCGCAGCCTCACAATTTGCACAAAAAGGGGCGGCACACTTTTCTTCTTACTTCAAAATTAGTTTTCCAAAAGAGAAGTCTATAGATCTCTGCCTTGATAAGACATTATATTATGAATATTTTTTAAACAATAATATTCCTATTCCAAAAACATGGTATGTTCAAAATAAAGATGAATTAATAGTAAAAATAAAAGAGTCAAGTTCACGCTCTTTTTACTTAAAATCTGATTTTAGTAAAAATCCACATTACGTATATCAATTCAATTTAACAAATATACCTTGGGATAAGATATTTTGGGGTCAAGATAGATATTTAAGAGAATATTACATTTTGCAAGAAGAAGTAAAAGGCACTTCTCTTAGATTAAATATATATGGAAGTCGTTTTAATGTTTTTGATTTTGTAACTGGAAAAAAAACAATTCAGCACAATAAAGATATTAAAAATCTTAAAATTATCTCTGTCTTAAATAGATTTATGATAGATCAGGGATTAAAAAATTGGTTAGTTAAATTTGATATTATTTTAGGAAATAATAATTATGTTGTTTTAGATATTGGATTAGATCCCCCAATGAGAATGCTCAAATACTGTAAGCAAAAAAGTATTAGTTTTGAAAAATACTACTTAAATCAATATATGCATGATACTATTGAATATCCAACCATATTAGATTAGAGGTATTTTAAATTTAGACTAATAAATTAATGAGTGAAAAAGTTTTTTTTATATCTGAAGTTTCTTCAAATCATTCCCAAAATATTGATAGGGCTTTAAAATTTATTGACCGGTCTTCTGATATTGGTTGTAGCGCAGTCAAGTTTCAATTATTTAAAACTGAAAAACTTTTTTCTAGGGAAGTATTTGACAGTAATCCCGAAACTCTAAATCGAAAAAAATGGGAACTTCCCGTAGAATTTTTGCCTACCCTGGCTGAACATTGTTCAAAAAAAAATATCCAATTTAGTTGCACGCCTTTTTACATTGAAGCAGTTGATGAATTGAGTAGGTTTGTTGATTTTTATAAAATAGCATCTTATGAATTATTATGGGATGACTTATTAATAGCGTGCGCTAAAACAAAAAAACCGATAATTTTATCTACTGGAATGGCAACCATGGACGAAATCGAGCATGCAGTAAAAATAGTTAATAAAAATGGTTGTAAAGATTTAACTATTTTACATTGTACATCTGCTTATCCCACACCTCATGATGAAGCCAATCTTGCAGCAATTAAAACAATTCGTGATAAATTTAAGTGCCCAGTAGGTTGGTCAGATCATACAGTCAATTCTGGTGTTATAAACCGAGCGATTAATAAATGGGGGGCCAAGGTAATTGAATTTCATATGGATTTGGAGGGTGACGGTGATGAATTTAATTCAGGTCACTGCTGGTTGCCAAATCAAATAGCCCACGTAATAAAACAAGCCAATGACGGTTTATCTGCTGATGGTAATGGTAAAAAAGCTCCCGTTGAATCTGAAAAATCAGATAGACTTTGGCGAGCCGATCCTTCAGATGGTTTACGTCCACTTATGTCAATAAGAAAAAAATTGAATAAATAATTAAATACAATATTAATATCGTTAAATTAAGCTATTTGTTAAAAGTAAAATCTTAAAACCTGGTTTAAACGATATATCTAAATGAATTTTATTTCTGTTTTGATTCTATTTTTTTTATTTCTTTGATTATTTGTCTTGCTATGAATTCTGATCCTTTTAAGGATAAATGATCATCGTCAAAATAAAATAAATTTTCTTGATCATTGGCTACGCACCTTTTTTTAATTTGTAAATCACAGAAAAACTCATGAGGATAAACTCTGTAAATATCTGGATTTTCAATGCTATCCAAGGTTTCAAATATTAACTTATTTCTTTTCTGATAGACATCATAACTTCCTGATAAAATAGGAACAGTATCATTTGCGGAGACTCGCTCCCTAACTATTGTTTTCAATAGATTTCTTGGAACGTTAAAGCCCATTTCAGGAACTGGATATACCAAAATTAATTTATGACCTTGTTTAGTGATGTTGTCTATTTGTGACTTTAAATTTTCTAAAATATACTTTTGTCTTTCTTCCTGTGAAGATGTTTTAACATTTATGGGTTCAAAATAAGCATCAGGAATAGTCAATTTAACTTCTTCTTTATATCCCTCTTCATTATCGAACCAAGTAGACAAAAGTTTTATAGACCATCTTAGATGGTAGACTACAATCAAATTTGAATTTTCATTTAAAAACTTATCAGCTGTATGATTACTTTTTATAAAATCTTCATTAAACTTGTTATTTACTACAAAATTAAAATCATTTAAGTAAAATCTTGTTCGCAACCTATATAAATTTAAATTATTTTTTTTAATTTCTTCATTAAGACTGTATTGCAAGGCTTCAGCATGCGAATCTCCTAATAAAACAACTTTTTGCAAATTACCTTTTTGATATAAAACTACATTTTCTTCTTTCAATTTAACCTGGAATATCTTTGGCAATCTTGAATTTAATCCTTCATTATTTATCACGTAAAAGTTTACAGAGATTAATAATGTAAAAAAACTTAAGAGTATGATTAGAAGCCTCTTAAATTGATACTTTCTATTTCTAAATGGACGCTCTAGAAAATAATAAGAAGCAATTGATAAAAGAAGTATTACGATTCCTGCAGAAAGCTCTTTTATAATATTATTTCCAAAAAACTCGGTTATCCTTGCGAACGTGAAAATAGGGTAATGCCATAAATATAATGAATAAGAAATTAAACCAATTCCAACAAACAATTTAGATGACAGCAATCTAGTAACTATTTCATTTTTTCCTGTGAACCAAATAATCAAACAAACACCTATTATCGGTGATAATGTGAATAATGAGGGGTGTAACATTTCATCATTAAAAAAGAAAATAGAATGAAATATCAATACTAAGCCGATAGTCGGTAACAAAAGATTAAGAATTTTGTGCTTACTTCTATGACCTCTTATAATTTCAAAATATGCAAGTATTGAACCAGCTAACAATTCCCACATTCTTGTGTGAAGAAAATAAAATGAGGCGGAAGGGTAGTTTCTACTAGTCCACTCTGCTAATGTTAAGCTTATGATAAAACCTAAAATCAAAATTGGTATTAAATATTTTCTATAAAATTTAAATGTAATGAGTAGGATAACGGGAAATAAAATATAATATTGTTCCTCTACTGATAATGACCAAGTATGGAGGAAAGGCTTAAATATTCCATCTTCAGCAGCATACTCTTGACCAGAATAGTGAAAATAAAAGTTAGAGCCAAATCCAAGCGAATATAATATTGATTTTGAAAAATCTATAAAACTACTGGGCACTAAATACATCCAAGCTAATGGAAACGATGCTAGCATTATGAATAATAATACTGGCAGTAATCTTCTTACCCTTCTTTCATAAAAACTTTTAAAAGAAAAAGCTCCTGTTTCGTATAGTTCTCTTAAAATAATTGAAGTTATTAGGTAACCAGAAATAACAAAAAAAATATCTACCCCAATAAATCCTCCTTTAAAAGGCTGATCTCCTAAAAATTTAATCTTAGAGTGGTAGAGAATAACTGCGCCAACTGCAATCGCTCTTAAGCCATCAATTTCTGGACGATAATTAAGCCTCATAATTAAGACTTACCATATAAATGCTAGAAAAAAAAACAATTAAACTTCACTACTAATTTTTTTTAATTTAATTATAAATTAATTTAATTAGATTAGATTATTACTTAATTTTAACAATTCGTGAATGATTTTTGATAACACACAAGTTTTTATGATTGAAGCGTTAGGCGGAGAATTTAAATATGAAACTCTTAATAGTTTTTCTGAAACGAATAAAGAGTTTAAAATAAGTAATATATCAATTGTGAAAGAGTTAGAAACAAGAGAAAAAACACTTAATTTGATTTTAAAAAAGAGAGATCTTTCAAAAGATTTATTTATTTTTGTAGATGATATTATATTTCTCAAAGGTTGGTATAGATCTTTAAGCGACAATGCTAAAGATGGATTAATTATTGGATTCTCAATGCTTAAGCCAGATGGTAAATCTATACAAGATTTCGGGTACGATATTATTAATCTTGATGGAAACTTGTCTACCCAAGGTCTGTATAAGGGTGATTTAGTAGATAATAAAAAACTTCCATCATTTAGAAAATGTTCCGCAGTATGTGGATGCGCTATGTGGATAAGCAAAAAAGTTTTAAACAATGTAAAACAGTTTCCATTGGAAGGTAAGAATAGATGGGGAGAAATGATATTCTCTAATCTAGCAAGAAGACAAGGGTTTGAAACAATTGTACTAGCATCTCATCTTATACATCATGGATCTTCAACAAAGCAGAATGACGACCCTTTGCTAAGTTCTAATAGTTGGTTAATTGAGAGAGATATGTGGAATTTAATATCATCGAAATATTTTCACGATGCTCCAATCGTAAAGAATTTAAATAGCAGATTTACACTTGAATTTTCTGACATAATAAAAGCTTCTAAAAAGTTGTTAATATATGGCTGTGGAACAGTTTCTGACTTGGTGACAAATAGTTATCAAAATGAAATAGACGCTGATTATGCATCTTCTTTACCTGAGGAAATAGGAAAAAAATTTCATGATAAAATAATAAAAAATTTTAATAAAATAAATTTTCTTAATTATGATATTATATTTATTAGCTCCGTTGGTTATGAGAAAGAAATTATAAAATTAGTTCCTAAGAATTTTAGAAACAAAATACTTTGTGTTAAAAAGTCAATTAAAAATAATTATATTGATTACGCTGTATGTGAACACAAATATTTTTTTGATGATCAAAACTAAATTATTTTGAAGTTAATAAATGTTTTATTTCATGAAAAACTAATTATTATAGATACAAATATAATTAATGAATCATATGAAATCAGGCGCAGATCTTCTTGCAGATGAACTTTATAACTTTGGTATAAGAGTTGCGTTTGTTTTCACGGGCGGCGCAATAAGCGCTATTATTAATTCGGTAGATAAGAAGGGCATAAAAATAATGCCGTATGACCATGAGTTAGATGCTTCATATGCCGCAGAAGGATATGTAAGAGCTACCTCAAAACCAACCGTTGTTCTAGTCACATCTGGTCCTGGAATAACAAACACTATAACTGGCATTGCCGGTTCTTGGTTTGATTCAATTCCAGTCTTATTCATATCCGGACAAGTAAAGTCATTTGAAAAAACAAATTTTGATCTTTATTTACAAAACGGTTTTCAGGAGTCCGATGTTATTAAAACTACAAATCATTTTACCAAATATTCTAAGGCAGTTGATCATTCCTCTCAAATTATAGATTCTGTAAGGGAAGCATTTAATTCCATGCTATATGGGAGACCAGGGCCCGCTATTTTAGATATAACAATGGATGCCCAAATGGAAGTTACGAAAAATACTAATTTTGAGAAACAAGATTACTATAATTTTAATGAAACTTTGACCAAAGGTTCCTTATTAAATGATATTTTATTGTCAGATAAAGATTATGAATATCTTTTAAAAAAAATGCTCGATTCTAAAAATCCAGTCATTTTAATTGGTGGTGGTGTGCAATGGTTACCGAGTGGTTTTTTTGATAGGGTTATAAGAAAGTTAAAAATAAAAATTATCTCGACTTATGCTGGTATCAATGCAGTCAATCAGGACAATTTATTTTACGATGGAATGATCGGACCATTTGGTCACCCCAAAGCTAATAGAAGTCTGATTGAGGCTTCAGATCTATTTATACTTGGTGCTCGTATTCCTCAAAGAGCCTTTCCCTTGCTAACAGAACAAAGTAAGAAAAAGCTTGATTCAATCAAAAAATTCATAATAACAACTGATCCAAATGAATTTATTGAGCATAAAATAGGTAGCGCTCAAAAAATTTATAAAGGGCTGTTGTATGATTTTCTAAAATACATCGATAAAAAAACAACTGATACAAAATCTAATATTAATAGAAAATCTAAACCATCTAATTTCTTGCCCACAGAAATGTTTAAAAGTATTCCAAGTAAATCTGATAAATCTCTATCTATTGCAAATACTTATACAGTAAAAGAATTATTAGATGCGCTAAACAATACATTGCCGCAAAACTCAGATATTTTTGTCGATACTGGTCAAAATGCAGTAGCTCTAGCAGTAGGCTTGAAGCGGAGTAAAGGTGAAAGACTATTTTCATCCTGGGCAAATTCACCAATGGGTTATTCTTTACCTGCATCACTTGGCGCAGCAGTAGCAGAAAAAAATCGAGAAACCATATGCATAATTGGAGATGGCGGCATAAGAACAGCTTTGTCATCCTTTCCAAATTTAAGAGCAATGAAAGGAAAAGTGAAAATCATTTTATGGGATAATCAAGGCTATCGTTGTATAGTTGACCATATTGAAAAAATGCTTTCAGGCAGAAGAAATGCTGTAACAGTTGATTCTGGCATTCCTGATTTTCCTATGGAAAAAATATTGATTTCGAGTGGTTTGGAAGTTATGCGTTCTAAAAATAATATAGAAAACGATATGAATTCTTTTTTTAGTGATGATAAAATTGATGTCATGATAGTATCTATAGATCCATCAATAAGAATGATACCTAATACAGCTATCTGATCATATTTATGAAGAAAGTAATATTTATTTCAGGAGGATCACAAGGCATAGGTAAAGCTATATCCAAAAAACTTGCGAATGATGATAGTTGTGTTGTTGTAGGTTTTAATAGTAATAAAGAAAAAGCTGAAGTATTAGTCGATGAAATAAAAAGAACTGGCAATGATGCAAAAGCAATTTTTTGTGACATATCAAAAAGAAAATCAATCAAAGAAGCGTTCGATGAAATAGGACTTATAGATATTTTGGTTAATAATGCTGGCATATCTCAACATAAAGATTTTCTTAGTATTTCAGATGAAGATTGGTCAAATATGCTGAATATAAATTTACAAGGGGCTTTTATGTGCTCCCAGACAGCTTTACCGGGTATGATTAAAAATAAGTGGGGAAGAATTATCAATATAACCTCAATTGGTGGACAGTGGGGTGGCATTAATCAAGTACATTATGCATCAGCCAAAGCTGGGCTAATTGGCTTAACAAAATCTTTGGCGAAAATCTATAGTAAGATGGGAATTACAGCCAATTCTGTTTCTCCAGGCGTCATTGAAACAAATATGACTTCGTGGATTAAAGGTAGAGACAAGGTTAATTTAGTAAAAGATATTCCACTAGGTAGATTTGGAGTGCCGAGTGAAGTGGCTAATGTTGTTGCATTTCTTGCCTCAAGTAATTCTAGCTATATCACTGGGCAAACTATCAATGTAAATGGTGGTATACTTGGTTCCTAGCGGTATAAGTATCAATTTGATCCATAATAATAAAAACCTAATTTGAAAATTTTCTATGACAACTAGTAAAAAGAATAATTATTTTTTTGAATCTCCTCCATTAATCATTTTTGGTGGAGGCGTCCATCAAATTCCCTATATCGAATACTGCATAGAAAACAAATTACCAACATTGGTTATTGACAAAAATGAAGACTGTCCCGCTAAACAATGTTGTGATTATCTATTAAATGTTGATACGCCAAATAATGAATCCTTATCAGTATTTAATGCCATTGATAAGATCGTTTTCAAATCTGGTGTTTTAGGTGTTTTAGTAGCCGGAGTAGAATTAGCAATTTTAGGATCTTTTATAGCCAAAAAATTTAAAGCTAAAAGTATTGATCTTTCAACAGCAAAGTTAGCAACCAATAAAATCATGAGGGCAATTCAATTTAAAAAACTTAATATTCCTTATGCAAGCTTTGAGATATTTGATGACATGGTTTCAATAAACAACGATTATCCATATGTCATAAAGACCGAAGAAGGGTCAGGCTCAAGAGGAGTAAGAGTTATTTCATCAGAAAATGATTTTATGGCAGCACAAAATGATTTTATGAATGAAAAAAAATCTAAATTTTTAGTTGAAGAATTTATGAATGGTGAAGAAATATCCATAGAAGCCTTCATTTATAAAGGCAAATTTAATTACTATTGTTTTGCAATTAGAGACTTTCAATTAATTTCTAACGGTCAATTGATTGAGCACGGAAGTATATCTGACCCTAGATATGATAAAAAAAAAAATTAAACAGGTAAAAAAAGTTTTCGAGGACGCATGTAAAGCAATAGGATTAGACGAAGGTCCTGCTAAAGGAGATATTTTGATCACTGCTGCAGGTCCAAAAGTAATTGAGGTTGCATCAAGGTCTGCTCCACTGGCTCCATTGATCTCAAATGAGATATATGGAATTGATATGATTTCGGAACATATAAAGTGGGCAATGGGATTAAAAGCAATTTTTAAGTCAAAATTAATTGATTTTTCTAAATCTAAACCCATTTGTCATAGATACTTATCGCATAAGAAGGGGGTTCTTAATAATATAAGAGGCATTAACGAAGCGAGAAAATCAAAAGATGTAATTAAGATTGTTATACTAAGAAAACTAAGTTATCCAATTAATCTTGAAGATGCTACAAACACAAACAGAATACTCTATGTAGTCACAACTGGATCTGATGCAAAAAATGCTAGATTGAATGCTGATATTTCTTTGTCAAAAATTAAATTATCATATAAACAATTGATATGAAAAGTAAAAATAATTCTGAATTATTAATACTTACAAAATGTAATAATGAAACTGGAACAGGCCACTTAAAAAGGTCTTTGCAATTACAGCTTAGTCTAAAAAAAGAGAAGTTGAATTGCGAAATCTGGACTGATAAAAATATAGAGACCAGAAAAATTCTCAATAAAATAAAATACAAAGTTAGCATCAAATGTATGCAAAAGATGCCTCTAAAAATTCAGAACTACAAAAAATTTAGAGTAGTGATAATTGATATTGCCTGGAATGATAAATGGCAGGATAAAAATAGTAAATCTATTTTAAAATTAATTGAAGATATGAATAACCTAAATATCAGGGTTATAAATATTGGAAAACCAAAACTAGATACGTCTTTATTCAGAAGTTTTGTTGATATTTATCCTGATGGTTCCAGATCTAGAGCAAGTGGTAATATTTCACCAAGATTTGTAACGCTCAGAAAAGAATTCAGTTTAGCACATCCAAAAAATAAACGATCATTTAAAGGTAGTATTTTCTTAACTATGGGAGGTACTGATCCATTAAATTTATTAGAGAAAGCCTTGGATCAAATAGTAGATTGTAGTTTCATTAAACATCTATTTATATTAATTGGGAATAACACCAATGTTAATACTAAATTAATTAATGAATTATTGGCCAAGCATAAAAAGAAAAGTACTCTTTTAAAAAATGTTGGCGCTAAAAAAATAATAAACTCGATGTTAAAGAGTGATATTGTAGTTTCAGCTTTTGGAACTACCGCATTTGAGTCAATGTGCCTTAAAGTGCCAGTAATTGCTGCTACTCATTATAATCATCAAGATAATTCAGCGAGATGGTTTGCAGACTTAAAAGCGATTGAATATTTAGGATGTGCAGAAAAGGGTATTAAATGGACTCATTTAAAAAATAAACTCAATTATTATTACAATAATCAGACAATTGCTAAAAAAATGGCAGTTAAAGCTCGCTCTCTTATAGACGGTAAAGGAAATGAAAGAGTGACGGGTCTTTTAAAAAAAATTTATGATGAGACACTCCATAACCTTGATGATTTATTTATATTTGCCCATCCAGGTACAGAAGCATTAGTTGCTTCAGGTGTAATATCCAAGATGGTAAAGTCTGGCAAAAAAGTTGGAATAGTTATATTGGGCGATGGAATAAGTTCAAGAATTAATCCGTCGTTAAAAAATAATAATATTTCTAAGTTGCATATTGACCTTGAAGAGTCTTTTGAGCAGTCCTGTAATGCACTTGGAGTGAAGGTTAAATATTTCTTCGGGTATCCCGATAATCAATTTGATAATGAGCCATTGCTTAGTTTTGTTAAAACAATCGAAACTATTTTGAAAAGACATAAACCAAATTGTATTTGGACACATCAAGACTCTGGAATCAATATTGATCACAAAATCGTAAATAAAGCGGTAATGATTGCATCTAGACCTGTTGCTGGATCAAGAATCTCTAAAGTTATTGGATTTAAATCTCCAGGGGCTATTGATTGGTCATTTTCTAATGTGGGCACTGTTGAAGATAATTGGTATGAAGAGATAGATCTTAGTTCTAAAAGAAGATTAAATTCATATGAGGCCTACGCCAACATAAATTATTTTAATCATAGCATACACCGTCTTAAATATATTGACTCGCAGCTAAAAATAAATGGAAAGAAGATAGGTGTTGCAGCAGCAGAGTCCTTTTATGTAATTCGCAATATTAGCAGATTAAAGTGAGAAATAAAAAAATAATCTGGATTGATATTGGAACACATTTTGCTCAAGAATATAACTCTATATTTGGAACTAATATAAGTTTTTTTATGAATGTGTGTAAGCGACTTATAGGCGGAAATATTCTAGGTCGAGGTGAGCCTATTAGTATATTTAGTATTAAAGATATTCTTTACTCTAGATTCAATATAAGAAAAAGAGCAAAAGATTTTTACACGATCTTTGTTGAAGCTAACCATAATATCGCACGTAAGAAAAATTTTTATGATTATGCAGATTTGTTCTTTAATCTAGCATTAACTGGCAATAATATAAAATCTACTTCAATAATTAAATTATTTCTTGGTGATGGCAAGACATACTCTCAAGGTAGTTCAATTTTTTCTAATAAGCACAACATAAATCAAAATATATATATTCCTACATTAGGTATTTCGTCGAATGATTTTTTTAGAGCGTTGGAAATGCATTTAGGAGATAAATTTTCAGATTATTTTGTTATTTTAAGACTAAATTGTGAGGGGGTCGAGGATAGCGTAATCTATTCAGCTCATAATTTTTTTGGGGATAAATTAAAATTAATATGCGGCTCCTTAAAAGATGTAAAAGAAATAAAAGGCATAGATGATATGAACAAACTTGAGGATTATATGGATGATCATAAAATTAAATTTGTTCAATTCTCTTTGCACATAAATACTTGGTCTAAAAGTCATAAAGAAATTTTAAAACTAATAGAAAAGCCCTCTTAAATTTAATTTATCATCTACAAAATAATATGATTTTCTCATTAATAATTTTGAATTTTATAAAAGTATATGAATAAAATATTATCATTTGAGTCGAGTTATATTATTTTTCCTATAAGAAAAATTTATATTTGTTTATTAAAAATAATAATTAGTACTAGAGATAAATATACTAATCAATTGATTTTATACAGGTTAGATAATCATAATATATTTTTACGTGATAATAAAAATATTTCAGGAATGCCAATTAATATTGACAAATATGAAGTTGATACAATTAGTATCAAATTTTATCAGTATTTAAAACGATCAAGGCGTTTTGAAAATCTAAAAATCAATGGTGAAACTTTTTATGAGCTATATACGAGACAAGTTAAATTAAAATTAGCAAGTATAATAAAGGGTGCATATAGAATTAAAGATATTTCTAATATGGGTAAAGAAGATATGAAAATCATCACAGATTTTCAGACAATTTCTATATTTAAGGAAGCATTTTTATTTTTAGGATTTAACTCTAGTAATATTCGTTGGAAAGCAAGCCTCTCTTTAACTGCTTGTATTACATTAAATTCAATAATCATGAGATTTATTGCTATTTTTAGAATGTATATTGTTCCTAGTAAAATGCCTAAAGAATATTTTTACAAATATGTTAGTGAAAGCGCTCAATCAATTGTAATGACTATGCCCAAAAGAAGAACCGAAGATTTCTTTTCATCATATGTTTCAAAATTTAATAAATCTAATATTATTCTATATAGCCTTGGGCAACTAGATAATGCACCTAGTGAATATAAACGTATTAAAATAAAACAAGCTATTCTTAGAGTAAACGGCATTTTTAATATAAGAAATATTGGATTAACTTCAGAAAGCTACATTGATGACATTCTATTAATTCATAAAGATCACCCAGATTTAAGTGTAAGTTTAGATATAGTAAATGCAATATTTTTGAATAAAGTTGATTCAGTTATAAGTAAAAATCAAACTAATCCGCTAGAAATCTTCTTAGTAAATAAAGCCAAAAGAAAAAGCGTATTTGTATTAGCAGATGTTATGGAGGAAGTTTATTTCTGTGATGCAGCTATTTGTTCATCAGAGATAGATATAACCGAGTCTTTAAAGTTAGCTTTATCAAATAAAGATAAAGTATTTTTAAAAAAAAGAAATGATCTAATCAAATATCGCTTAAAGAGCTTTAAAAGTAATCAAGAATATTATTTAAATAAGCTATTAAATGTAAACATTGAAAAAAATATAATTTTTTACGCATCTAGTCCAACTAAACACGACGAGAAACAACGATATGAAACAGAAAAATTTCTTATCGATTACTTTTCTTCAAAAAAAGATTTTATTTTAGTCATAAAAACACATAGGCAAGATAATGGAAATATTCTAAATTATGCATATGAGGACGCTAACAAACCAATTAATGTTATTCTTGTTGGTGATATACTTCAAAAGTATAAAATGGTGTCTAAAAATTTTATCTTTTTCGATAATTTTGATTTTAATTTAGCTATATCTTCAAGTTATGGATTCTTAACTACATCTTCAACTTCAATACTCCAAGCATTAGTGCTGGGCGTAAAGACAGGTGTGGTTGATAAATTTAAAAACGGTCATCATAAAAATCTGATTAAGCATAAAGCAACTGTATTAATTGAAAGCAACGAAAGTTTAAAAGAATTTATCGAAAATAAAAATATTATTTTATCAGATGAAATTATTGACTCTCTGGGTTTAAATAATAGTAATACTTTTGACATAGAGAAAAAATTAATAGAATGCTGTGCTGAATTTAAAAATCATAATGCTATAGAATAAGATTAATTTTATAAAAATGTTTATATCATAGTTTTATCTTTTATAATTAAAACTAAAGCTTAAATTATATAATAACTACTTAATATGCGTCAATTTCCTAAGGCCTCCTCTTTTATTCTTGCGGCATTATATTTATTAATTATCAATCAGTACGCACTTGATTTGTATTTAGGTGCTGTAAGTTCAGATATTTATAATTATATTTATAATATTGGTAAAACATTAGAACAAGGAACGATACTTGATAACAAGTGGTATTTTTATACTGTTATCTTTTACTTTAATTCATGGTTTGATATTAGAGATCCTTACACAATTTATTTAAGCATAGCTAGTATAAGTATTTTTTTATTATCATATAAACTTTTTCAAAATGTATTTCATTCAAAAAAAAGATTAATTTCTTTTATTCTAATAGTTTTAATTCTTTTTACTCCATCTGTATTCGAATTAATTGTATCAAATATTAGGAGTGGTGGAGCATTTATATTATTCTTATATGGCATAAAATCTAATTCAAGATCAATTAAACTAATATTGATTTCTATGTCAGTGTTAACTCATTTAATGATATTGCCAATATTGTGTTTCTATATACTATTTTATTTTCTTAAGAAAACAGGCTTCATAAGAAGATCAACATTTTTTAGTATTCTATTTTTAATTTTCTTCAGCTTCATACTGTGCCTTCTAATAAAATTTAATCGATCAACCGGTGTATATCAATATAGTTTTTTATATACCACCTTAGTATATTTTATCACCATAATGTATATTTACTATAATAGTAAAGCAGTTAAAAACGAAGATGGATTTGTTGCCATAGGCTTAATGCTTATGATTTCCATTTCACCATTTTTAGATATTAATATCATGAGATACTTAGGAATTGCATTTATCTTATATGGAATATTTATAATAAATAATAATAATATTAATATTTTAAAAAAATATACTAGTATTTATTTTGTATTAATAATCATCTATCAATTTTATTTTTTCAAAACTTTATTATTTTATGGTTATATATAAGAATAAAGTTAAAAAAAAAATAAGTATATTAATAAGATTAAATAAATTCATTTTATGAAAATCGTTCATATTATCACTGGCTTAAATGATGGTGGAGCAGAGCATACTTTATTTAAAATCTGTAAACATGATAAATTAAACGAACATATTGTTGTCTCTCTTACAGGATCTGGAAAATACTTACCATTGCTTAGAAAATTAGAAATTAAGGTTTATAATTTAGAGGCAAATTTTTTTTCAGCTCATAAATTTATTTTTCTTATAAGACTGCTTCGATTATTAAATCCATGTATCGTTCAAACTTGGCTAGTTCATGCTGATTTAATTGGTGGTATTGCAGCAAGATTAGCTGGCATAAAGAACGTAATCTGGAATATTCGTTATTCAAATTTAGAGAGGGGAAAAGCAAAATTCACGACAGTTCTAATTCTTAAGATTTTATCAAAACTATCTTTTTTAATACCCAAACTAATTATAATTGTTTCAAAAAAAGCAAAAAAAATTTATGAAATTAAAGGATATGATAAAAAAAAATTTATATTTATACCAAATGGATATGACTTATCATCTCTATCAATTAATAAATCTAAAAAAATAAGTTTTTATAAAAAAAATAATATTATAACAGAAGCTCCATTGATTGGTAATGTGGCTCGTTATGATCCTAAAAAAGATCACTCAAATTTAATTAACGCACTTTCAATAATAAGATCTAAGAATATAGAATTTTTTTGTATTCTTTTTGGAAACAATATCGATCAAGATAATATTGAATTGATTTCTCAAATTAAAAAACTAAAGCTATCGAATTATGTTAAATTATTTGGACAAAATGAAAATATTCCTGAAGTTATGAATGGGTTGGATATCTATATTCAAAGTAGTAGTTACGGTGAGGGCTTCCCAAATGTCGTTGCGGAAGCAATGGCTTGTGGAACTCCTTGTGTAGTTACAGATGTAGGTGATGCAGCGTTAATTGTTGATAAAAATGGATGGATAGTCCCACCTAATAATTCTCAAAAATTAGCCAACGCAATAGAGAAAGCAATATCTGAAATGAAAAGTGGTCATTGGAATAAAAGATGTGAAGAAGCAAGAGTCAGAATTAAGAATAATTATGATATATATAACATGATTAAATTATATGATGATGTTTGGCAAAAGGCCTAAATTTGATTGAAAAAAAATTAAGCTCTAAATTATATTTTCATTATATAAATACTAGTTCGAAAAATCTAATTTTTTATATATATTAAAATTAATTCTTATTATTAATGAATATTGAATATTATTTTAAAAAAAGGTATATGTCCATATGGATTTAGATCACTTAATTCACCCATCTAATAATAATAAAATAAATAAAGATGATATAGAATTTTTTTCTGGAATACCTAATTTATATTTTGACGATAATAATGCTTTAACCTCCATACAATCTAAATTCTATAATGACGTAAAATTTCCAAATTATGATGATATTGATAATTTTGCGACTCTATTAGATAAATCCTCAAAATCTATATTTGCTAATAAACTTGATAATGAAATACCATTCCACTCAAATGTCTTAGAGGCAGGATGTGGAACTGGTCAACTTTCAATCGCTTTAAGTCGATATAATAGAAAAATACATTCTATAGATTTATCTGAAGGAAGCTTGATGGAAGCAAAAAGTTTTATTGACAAAAATGATATTAAGAATGTTCAACTTTATAAGATGAATATTTTTAAATTGTGTTTTCAGAAAAGTTTTTTTGATGTCATTATATCAAATGGTGTGCTGCATCATACACACAACCCTAAACTTGCCTTTAGTAAGTTGGCTAATTGCTTAAAGCCAAACGGAATGATTGTTATAGGTCTGTATCATAAATATGGGAGAATAGTACAAAACATAAGACAAAAATTAATTAAAATTTTCGGTGAAAGAATTAGATTTATTGATAGAAGATTTTCTGAAAATTTGTCAGAAAGAAAAAAATATGCTTGGTTTCAAGATCAATATAGCAATCCTCACGAGACAAAACACTCTTACCACGAAGTAATTGAGTGGTTTAGTGAAAATGATATAGAATTTGTTAGTTCTATACCTTTCAATTTTGATGTAAATGAGGAAATATTTAAGCAAAAGCCCATATTAAGTAAATCTGAGATACTTTTTAGAGAATATGCTATGATGTTTAATTTGAGGCAAATATATGAAGGTGGTTTTTTTATAATGATAGGAAAAAAAAATGAGTCCCACTAACATACAACTCCCATCAAATAAAAAATTTGGCTACTTCTTCAGCTTCATCTTTTTGTTAGTGTCTATATACTTTTTGTATGTAAAAAATCACTCTATTGGCTATATATTTTTAATTCTAATGATTATTTTTTTCATAACTACACTTACTAATGCTAAGCTACTCTTACCATTTAATAAATTGTGGATGAATTTTGGTCTATTGTTAGGTAAAATTATTAGCCCCATAGTTTTGGGTCTCATATTTTTTATATTATTTACTACTTATGCGATTATAATGAGAATAATGGGTCGGGATGAGCTAAACTTGAAAAAAAGCAGAAGCCAAAGCTATTGGAAACACCAAAATAAACACTCTAATCATACTAATTTTAAGCAGCAATATTGAAATGAAATTTTTATTTGAATTTATTAGTGAACTCTGGTCTTTTTTGCGTGTTCGTAAAAAATTGTGGCTTGCTCCTATTATTATAACAATGTTAATAATAGGGGGCTTGTTAATTCTTGCCCAAGGATCAACAGTAGCACCATTTATATATACAATTTTTTAGAGAGTATATTATGTATATACTGGGTATATCTGCTTTTTATCATGATAGCGCTGCGTGTTTGATCAAAGATGGAGAAATCATTTCAGCTGCACAAGAAGAGAGGTTTACACGAAATAAACATGACTCTAATTTTCCTCACCATGCTATAAAATTCTGCATAAAATATGCCAAAATAAATCATGAAGAGATAGATAAAGTTGTATTTTATGAAAAGCCATTTCTGAAATTTGAACGATTGCTCGAAACATACCTAGCCTTTGCTCCAAGAGGGTTTGCTAGTTTTGCAAAAGCTATGCCGATTTGGATAAAAGATAAGCTTTTTCAAAAATCTGCACTTGCTAAAGAGCTTAAAGTCACGCTCGGTGATAAAGTTGATTGGTTTGATCGTTTATTATTTTCTGAGCACCATTTATCTCATGCAGCAAGCGCATTTTATCCTTCTCCATTTGAAAGCGCAGCAGTACTTACTTTGGATGCAGTTGGCGAGTGGGCAACTACCTCTGTAGCCATTGGTAAAAATAATAATTTGAGAGTAATTAAAGAGATTCAATTCCCTCATTCATTAGGCTTACTTTACTCAGCATTTACATATTATACAGGATTTAAAGTCAACTCTGGTGAATACAAAGTTATGGGATTAGCACCATATGGAGAACCTCGTTACGTTGATTTAATAAAAGAAAATCTCATAATTATTGCTGATGACGGCAGTTTTCAACTTGATATGAGCTATTTTGATTATGCCACAGGTTTGACAATGACAAACAAAAAGTTTGATAAGTTATTTGGTGGTCCTGCTCGATTACCAGAGACTGAGCTCACTCAGCGTGAAATGGATCTCGCAGCCTCAATTCAAAAAGTTACGGAGGAAATTATTGTAAAAATTGCAAGAAACGTTGCAAATGAAACAGGTGAAAGAAGATTATGTTTAGCTGGTGGAGTAGCGCTAAATTGTGTCGCAAACGGTATTCTATTGCGTGAAAAAATCTTTGATGAAGTTTGGATACAGCCTGCGGCTGGAGATGCAGGTGGTGCTCTTGGCGCAGCTCTTTCTGTATGGTACTTGCATTTAAATAATGAGAGGAAAATAAGCTCTCATAATGATAAAATGAGCGGTTCTTATCTTGGGCCAGAGTTTACCGATGATGAAATTGAAGCAGAACTGATAGCGTATGGAGCTATTTATGAAAAACTCTCAAAAGAAGATTTGATTGAGAGAGTTGCAACTGCTTTAGCAGAAGAAAAAGCTATTGGATGGATGCAGGGACGAATGGAATTCGGACCTAGGGCCCTTGGTGGAAGAAGCATCATTGCTGATCCTCGATCTCCATCAATGCAAAAGCAGCTTAATTTAAAAGTAAAATACCGCGAGAGCTTTCGTCCCTTTGCTCCAAGCATTTTACGAGAAGACGTTAATGAGTGGTTCGATCATGATGAAGATAGTCCCTACATGCTTTTAGTGGCAGATGTAAAAAAAAATAAGCGTTCAGAGATGACTGTTAAAGATAAATCATTATTTGGTATAGAAAAATTAAATGTAACTCGTTCAGCTGTCCCTGCAATAACTCATGTTGATTATTCAGCTCGTATCCAAACAGTACATGCTGATACTAATCCACTTTATCATGCGTTAATATCTAAATTTAAAGAAAAGACAGGATGCCCAATTGTTGTGAATACTTCTTTTAATGTTCGTGGAGAACCAATTATATGTTCACCAACAGATGCATTTAAGTGCTTTATGGGTACTGAGCTTGATGTATTAACAATAGGAAGTTTTTTTCTCTCTAAAGATGATCAGAATAATTCATTAAAAGATAATTATATGGATAGATATAAACTTGATTAGGATTATTTTACGAAGCATAGCTTATTTAACTTATCTGATAATTACGGTAGCTATATTGCTTGAAATTATATTCAGAATACTTCCAACTTCTTCACCAGTTGATTTACAGCTTATTTCTGACGAAAAAGATATACTACGATTTAAGCCAAATCAAAGTACAACATTCTCTCTAGGAAAAGATTTTTATAAGGTTGTTGAAAAGAGCACTAACAATTATGGATTTTATTCAAGTTATGATTATGATGAAAAATCAAATCCTGATATCGCAATTATAGGTGACTCTATGATTGAAGCGGCGCAAATAAAGAGTGAAGATACCTTTGGTGAGATTATTCAATCTGAAAATCCAGGCATTAAAGTCTTTCAGTTTGGCGTTTCGGGCGTTCCACTTTCACAATATATTCAGATGATAAAATTTACTGAAAAAGAGTTTTCACCACGGTATTATGCAATCGTCGTGGTTGGTAATGATTTTGATGAGTCTTTATGCAATTATAGAATAAAAGAGGGAACTTGGTGTTTTGATGATAATCTCGAACTCGTCTTCAATCCGTTTGAAGGTTACAAGGGCTTAAGAGCCATTGCGCGTAAATCAGCTGTAATGAGATATAGTGTTTTTAATGTTGGTCTTAACTGGAGAGGAATACTTGTCAAACTTGGAATAAACGATCCAGGACTAAAAGCTAAAAATAAGTATGTATCTGATAATAATCAAGTAGCAGCTGATGAAATAAGCATGAAATCTCTTGATGTAATTAAGGCCTTTTATGAAGAATTAGATAAAATGGATTTACTCTCAAGAGTAATAATAATTCTAGATGCAGATAGAAATAAAATATACGATAGGTGGGATCTTACAAAAGGCTATTTTAATAAAATGAGATCATTTATGATAGAATTAGCTATTACTAACGATGTGAAATATATTGATATGGACCCTGTTTTTCGTGAGGACTACAAAATTTTTAAAAAAAGTTTTCAGTTCCCAACAGATGGACATTGGAACGAGCATGCACATAAATTAGCAGCAAAAGAATTATTTCAGGAATTCTTATCAATAAGTAAATGATTAAAATTTAATAGTAATCATGAACAAATAATGGTTAATATCAAAATATATAAAAAAATTATTGAGTTCAATAATTTTTCTCTTTCATTGTAAAGGATATTAATAGATTTAATTATTTAAAATAAGCTCTATGAATAAAAATAAAATTATTGTTACAGGATCTGCTGGTTTTATTGGCTATTCTCTGAGCATGGAACTCTTAGAAAGAGGAGATGCTATAATAGGTATTGATAATCACAATGATTATTATGATACTAAAATAAAAGATGCAAGAATTGAAAAATTATCAAAATTTATAAACTATAAGCACTATAAACTGGATTTATGTGATGCATCAAAGTTAAATGAAGTTTTTAAAAAAAATAAGATTCATAAAGTAGTTAACCTTGCTGCTCAGGCTGGTGTACGTTATTCAATGGAAAATCCACTTGCTTATATTAATAGTAACATCGTTGGATTTGCCAATATTTTAGAAAATTGCCGCGAACATAAAATTGCTCATTTAGTTTATGCAAGTACTTCGAGCGTGTATGGAGCAAATACAGAAATGCCGTTCTCGGAGCATGATAGCGTTAATCATCCACTTTCTCTTTATGCTGCTTCTAAAAAATCCAATGAATTAATGGCTCACACATACAGTTATCTTTATCAACTGCCAACCACCGGGCTTCGATTTTTTACCGTTTATGGACCCTGGGGAAGACCTGATATGGCTTTATTTAAATTTACAAAAAATATTTTAGAAGAAAAATCTATTGATGTATTTAATCATGGCAAACATACTCGAGACTTCACTTACATTGATGATATTGTCAAAGGAGTAATTAAAACTTTAGACAATCCAGCAATTGGAAATGTTGATTGGAATAGCGATCAACCGGATCCAGCTACGAGTAAAGCACCGTGGTGTATTTATAATATAGGTAACAATAAACCAGTAGAACTAATGGATTATATTAATGCGATAGAAAAAACTGTAGGAAAAAAGGCCAAAATAAATTATTTACCATTGCAGCCAGGTGATGTACCAGACACTTATGCAAACGTAGAAAATTTAATCGAAAAATTTAATTATAAACCTTCAACATCTGTTTTTGTTGGAGTGACTAATTTTGTCAAATGGTATAAGGACTATTATGGATATGATTAGAAATCACAAAGAGCTTAAGTTGGCAATTATCGGTTTAGGCTATGTTGGGTTACCGTTAGCTTTAGAATTTGCCAAAAAAAAAACCAGTAATTGGTTTTGATATAAATGAAAAAAGGGTAGCCAAGCTAAATTCTGGTATAGACGAAAATTTAGAATTTAGTAAAGATGATTTTAAGAATACTAAACAAATTAATTTTACTAGTAAAGTAGACGATATTAAAACAGTGAATTGTTACATCATCACTGTACCAACACCAATTGATGAGTTTAAGAAGCCAGACTTAATGCCGTTATTAAGTGCTTCTGAGATGATAGGTAAAATTCTTAAAAAGAAAGACCTACTTATTTACGAGTCTACTGTTTACCCTGGCTGTATTGAAGAAGTATGCATACCAATCATAGAAAAGTTTTCAGGGTTGAAATTTAACCAAGATTTTTTCTGTGGCTATAGTCCTGAGAGAATAAACCCTGGCGATAAAGAACATACGATAACAAATATTAAGAAAATTACCTCCGGTTCTACCAATGAAATTGCTGATTTAGTAGATGATTTATATAATGAAATTATTCATGTAGGCACTCACAAAGCTCCTAGTATCAAAGTTGCTGAAGCTGCAAAAGTTATTGAAAATACGCAAAGAGATCTAAATATTGCTTTAATGAATGAACTATCTATGCTTTTTAGCAAAATGGATATTGATACTCAGGCAGTATTAGATGCTGCAGGCAGCAAATGGAACTTCTTGCCTTTTAAACCTGGCTTAGTAGGAGGTCATTGTATTAGTGTCGATCCTTATTATTTAACTTATAAAGCAGAGAGTATCGGTTTCTACTCTAAGATTATTTTAGCAGGTAGAGAACTCAATGATAATATGGGAAATTACGTTGCCTCAACGCTTGTAAAGAAAATGGAAGTAAAAAACATTCATATTAAAAAAGCTAAAATTTTAATTATGGGATTAACTTTTAAAGAAAATTGTCCAGACATTCGTAATTCTGGTGTTTACAATGTCATCTCTGAATTAAAAAAATTCGGATGTGATTTAGATTTATACGACCCATGGGCTGACAAAGATGAAATAAATCAAACATATAATATATATTCAATTTCAGAACTCAATCAAGCAACATATGATGCAGTCTTTATAGCTGTTGCTCATGACGATTTCAAAAAAATCGGATTACCTCACATAAAAAGTTTATGTAAAGAAAATCATGTTGTGTTTGATCTAAAAAATATATTTAATTCAGATCAAGTAGATTTAAAATTATAAAAAAGATCTTTTAATTGTTGATACCAACAGAAAAAATTAAATACTTAAAAAAAATGATTGAAGCATCGAGGCTTAAAGCAATCAAATTTAAAAATCATTTTTTTCAATTTATTGGGTTTATGGATAAACTATAATGTGTGGAATAAATGGTTTTTACTCAAAGTCTACGTCAAGATTTCATAATGTAATTGAGAAAATGAATTCAGCGGTCTCTCATCGAGGTCCAGACACTAATGGAACTTGGATAGATAGAGATGCAGGAATTTTTTTAGGCCATCAGAGACTATCGATTATAGATTTGTCTTCAGCAGGTAGTCAGCCAATGCATTCAAATTCTGGCCGATACATATTAACTTACAATGGAGAAGTGTATAATCACTTAGAAGTAAGAAAAGAGCTTGAAAAAATAAATTCTAAAATTAAGTGGCGAGGAAACTCAGATACTGAGACATTATTAGAAGCAATTGATTTTTGGGGAATTGAAATATCTTTGCAGAAAATTGATGGCATGTTCGCACTTGGTCTTTGGGATAAAAAAACACGCTGTTTAATTTTAGCTAGGGACCGTATTGGAGAAAAACCAGTTTATTTTGGGTGGCAAGGCACAGGTAATAATAAAGTTTTTCTTTTTGGGTCAGAGCTAAAATCTCTAAAAGTTCACCCAAATTTTAATGGTGAGATTAATAGAAATGCAATTTTTCTTCAGTTACAGAATAATTATATACCTGCGCCTTATTCTATATACAAAGATATTTATAAATTATTACCAGGGCATTATTTAAGATTGAATGAGGACGATTTAAAAAATTGTTTGTTACCTAGTTCCAAAGCTTACTGGTCTTTAACTGAAAGTGCAATTTACGGAAACAGTAATAGCCTTATACAAAGTAAGGAAAGCATTCAAAAAGATCTCGAAAATCATTTAAGGTCATCAGTAAAAAAACAAATGATATCTGATGTTCCTATAGGAGCTTTTCTTTCTGGTGGAATAGACTCATCACTAATTGTATCTATGATGCAGTTACAATCTAGTTTTCCTATTAAAACTTTTACAATAGGATTTAGTGAAACTCATTTTAGTGAGGCACCTTTTGCTAAAAAAGTTGCAATGCATCTTGGTACCGACCATACAGAACTTTATGTTTCGCCAAAAGAGGCAATGGAAGTCATACCAAATCTTCCAAACATATATGATGAACCATTTTCTGACCCATCACAAATTCCAACATATTTAGTATCAAAACTTGCCAAACAACATGTTAAAGTTGCCTTATCAGGCGATGGAGGAGATGAATTATTTTGTGGTTATAAGCGTTACGTAATGAGTAAAACGTTTTGGAATATATTTAAGTTAATGCCTATTACCCTTAGAAAAATTTTATCATCCAGAATTGGATCAATTTCACCTCAAGATTGGACTAAAATATCAAAGTTTTTACCAGGCCTACATAAATATGAAAATTTTGGAGATAAAGTACACAAAGGTGTAAATCTATTAGAAGCAAAAAGTATAAATGATCTTTATTATAAACTTAACTCGCATTGGCAAAATACAAATGAGGTTGTAATGAATAATAATAAGCAAGTTAATTTTATGACAGAATATGACCAGGAGTTTAAACGTCTTGACAGTCAGCAACAAATGATGGCTTTAGACTCCATAACTTATTTACCTGATGATATTTTAGTCAAAGTTGATCGAGCAGCTATGGCATCATCACTGGAAACAAGAGCTCCTTTTCTTGACCACAAACTCATTGAATACGTATGGAAAATTCCACAGTCTTTAAAATTAAGAAATGGCCAAGGAAAATGGATTTTAAAACAAATTTTAAATAATTATGTTCCGAGTCACCTTACTGAAAGGTCAAAAATGGGCTTTGGAATTCCAATTGAATCGTGGCTGAGAGGACCTCTAAGAGACTGGGCAGAAAACCTCTTAAACGAAAAAAGATTAAGGCAAGAGGGTTATTTTGATCCAAAAATAGTAAGAGATAAGTGGACAGAGCATCTTTCTGGAAAAAGAAATTGGAAATCAGCATTATGGGGTGTTTTAATGTTTCAGTCTTGGATAGATGCAAATAACTGATAAAGTTGATTTAATTTTTTTATGTTCGTTTAATTATTAAAATTAAATAATGAATTATTATGCAATATTTATGAAAAATATTTGGAGATTAAGTGTTTAATAGAATTACATTTATTATTGGCTCACTTAGTGGTGGGGGATCAGAAGGTGTATGTGTTAACGTAGCAAACGGATTAGCCTCACGTGGATGGAACGTGAATTTAGTCTGTATGAATCTAAATCGAAAAGAACATTTAGATAAAATTTCAGAGAAAGTGAATCTGATAAATTTAAATATAAGTCGTTTTACGTTCAGTTTTGTTCCAATAATGCAGTATTTAAAAAGAAACAATATAGAGCACGTAGTTTGCTTTCATTATTTTTTTGCGTCACAACTAGTTTTACAAAGATTTTTACTAAATAATCAATTTATGATTATTGCTAGAAACAACACGTCTTTACTACAAGATGCAAAATATTATTTTAGCAGCCATATTCTAAATAAATTAATTTTTACAATTGTAAAAATTTTGTATCATAAAGTGGATTACTCTATCGCACAATGTCAGGAGATGAAATTAGATTTAGTTAATAACTTTAATTTTGAGAGTAGTAGAGTAAAAGTAATTTTAAATCCTGTTAATTTTAAAATTGAGAATAGCTTCGAAGGCAGTGTATGTCTTAAGGAAGAATTTATATTATCAGTCGGTCGTTTAAGTAGAGAAAAGAGGCATGATATTGCTATTAAAGTATTTGCAAGAGTTAAAAAAAAATTTCCACATCTAAAGCTAAAGATTGCAGGCCAAGGTCGAGAGGAAAATTTCCTTAAACAAGTGGCGAGAGAATACGAGGTTGAAGAGAGTGTTGAGTTTTTGGGTTTTCAAAAAAATTTAATATCACTTTATAAAAAGGCAAAACTAACTCTAATGACTCCTAGCTATGAAGGGTTTCCAAATGCACTAATTGAGTCGATTACTCTCGGAACCCCAGTTGTATCTTTTGATTGTCCAACCGGGCCAAGTGAGATCGTAAAAGATGGAATCAATGGATTTTTGGTAGATAATGATGAAAAGCAACTAGAAAAAAAAATAACAGAAGCATTAAATATCGATTGGGATATACAAAAGGTTCATGACACTGCATTAAGCCATAAACATGAGAAAATCATTAATGAGTACGAAAAATTTTTTACACAATTGGTTAATTAACTTTATATTTTTTAAAATATTACTATGAAAAAAATTTGCGTAACAGGTGCTGATGGCTTTATAGGAAATTCACTCTGTGAGCATTTGATTAAATCTAACAAATCTATAAGAGGTCTTGTAAGAAATCTAAAGCCTAGTAAAGGAAATGATAAAGTCGAATATTTAGAAATTGGCGATTTAAGTTCTAATCTTAATTTAATAGATTATATGACTGGCTATGATTGTGTTATTCACTGTGCTGGTAAAACTCATGTAATGAATAATAAAAATGATTTAGATATATATCGATTAGCGAATTCAGTAGTCACAAAGCATCTTGCTGAGCAAGCAGTGCAAGCGGGTGTTAAAAGATTTATTTTTTTGAGTTCAGTGAAAGTAAATGGTGAAAATACAAATGCAATTGTGGATAATTCATTTTTTAAAAATAATGATGTTCCACACCCTCAAGACGCTTACTCAATATCTAAATTAGAAGCTGAAAATAGTTTATGGAATATTTCAGCAAAAACTAATTTAGAGGTTATAGTTTTGCGTTTGCCTCTAGTCTATGGATATGGCGTAAAAGGAAACATGAAGCAACTGATGAAATTAATTAATTTAGGGGTACCTCTGCCTTTAGGTCTTGTAAATAACCAAAGATCACTTATTGGTATTGACAATTTAAATGATGTAATTAGCTGCTGTATAAATCATTCTGTGGCGGCAGGAAAAACATTTTTAGTTTCTGATGGTGAGGATTTGTCAACTCCTGAATTAATAAGACATCTGGCAGCAGCAATGGGAAGCTCAGTGCGATTATTTCCATTTCCATTGACACTCTTAAAACTTATTGGAATCATCTTCGGAAAGCAAAATGAGATTGGTCGATTAATAGGTTCTTTACAAATTGATATAAGTGATACAAGAAAAATTTTAAATTGGTCACCTCCTCTAAGTGCTGAAAAGGCTATTGAGCGAATGGTTAAAAATTAGTGATACGTTTCTTTGATTTTTTATTCTCTTTTTTAGGATTAATTATTTTATCACCAATTTTTTTATTATTATTGATTATAGGTTTATTAGAGAACGGATCTCCTTTATTTAAACAATATCGTATTGGAAGAAATCAAAAACCATTTTTATTAATAAAGTTTCGAAGTATGCGAAAAGGTACTGAGTCCATTGCTACTCATCTTATAAATCCTTCTATGATAACGCCCTTCGGTAAATTTTTACGTCGTACAAAACTTGATGAATTGCCACAGTTATATAATGTGTTAATAGGAAACATGAGCTTTGTGGGTCCCAGGCCTTGTTTATCAAATCAAAAAAAGTTAATTAGTGAACGGGAAAAAAAAGAAATATTTAAAGTTCGACCAGGTATCACAGGTCTTGCTCAGATTTCTGAGATAAATATGAAAACTCCAATACTCCTAGCGAAAACGGATTTCAAAATGATTAATGAGATGAACTTGTATTTTTACTTTTATTTTATTTTTAAAACTTTTTTTTTAATCTTTAAAAAAAGTGCATAATTTTTGCCTGTTTTCTTAAATTCAAGACTTATTTGATTTTAATGCTAGATTTAAATACTAAAATATTTATTAAATGCTAGATAGTAAGACATAACCTATAATTGTTATTGATTATATGAATGAATTTTCAAATAATATTTTATCTTTGCCTCGTATTTCAAAGCAAACAATAGCTATGATATCTGATGCAGGTTTATGCATTTTATGTACATGGCTTGCGTTCATAATAAGATTAGAGGAATTAATTTTATTTAAAAATTTTGATTTTACACCAGCTCTTATCTCAATAATTTTGGCAATGCCAGTATTTTGGTTATTTGGATTATATAGAACTATTTTTCGTTTTACGGGGTTATCAATCATTTTTACTGTTTTAATTTCTATTCTTGTTTATGGATTATTGTATTTTTTAATAATTGGTGTTTTTAGTATCACAGGAGTTCCAAGATCTATTGGAGTTCTTCAGCCAATGATACTATTTTTTGCAATTATTACCTCACGATTAAGCGTCAAATATTTATTATCAAGTAGTTTAAATTATAGAAAAACCTCCGATAAAAAAAATGTATTAGTATATGGTGCAGGGGTTTCTGGAAGGCAACTCGTAGTAGCTTTAGAAAATAGTCTTGAGTTTAGAGTTGCTGGTTTTCTAGATGATGATGATCAGTTGCATCGACAAGTTATATTAGGTCAAACTATTTACGCTTCATCAAAATTAGAAAATTTAATTAAATCTAAAGATATTAATTTTATTTTCCTTGCTCTACCAAGTATTAGTAGAAGCAAAAGAAATCAGATTATTGAAAAATTAAACAAATACAAATTAAGTGTTAAAACCCTTCCAAGTATATCTGAGATTGTAGATGGAAGAATAACAATATCAGATATTAAGGATCTGAATATCGATGATCTGTTAAACCGTGATGAAGTTTTGCCAGATGCAAAATTATTAAATAAAAATATAGATTCAAAAACTGTGCTGGTTACTGGAGCAGGGGGTTCTATTGGTTCTGAATTATGTCGTCAAATTATAAGGTTAAGGCCAAATAAACTCTTGCTTTTAGAATTAAATGAATATGCGTTATATCAAATTCACAGTGAATTAAAAAATTATGATAACACTTTAACAATAATTCCTTTACTTGCTAATGCTCAAGATCAATCAAAATTAGAGATGATATTTGAGACTTTTAATGTAAGTACGGTATATCATTGCGCTGCATATAAACATGTTCCATTAGTTGAAGAAAATATATGTGAAGGGGTCAAAAATAATGTTTTTAGTACCTTAGCTGTAGCAAAAGCTTCTATATTAAAAAAAGTTTCTAATCTTGTCCTTATATCAAGCGACAAAGCAGTGAGACCAACTAATATCATGGGGGCCTCAAAGAGACTTTCTGAGCTTTGTATGCAGGGAATTTACAAACAGAATATTGATAAAAGAACTAATTTTTCAATTGTTAGATTCGGCAATGTTTTAGAATCCTCTGGATCTGCAATCCCAAAATTTAAAAAGCAGATTAAAGAAGGAGGTCCAGTGACCTTAACTCATAAAGATATAACAAGATATTTTATGACTGTTACCGAAGCAGCTCAACTAGTAATTCAAGCAGGAGCATTAGGAAAAGATTCTGAAGTATTTGTGCTTGATATGGGAGAAAGTATCAAAATAATAGATTTAGTTCATAAGATGATCAATTTGTCAGGTTTCAGTATTAAAGATGATAAAAATTTACTGGGAGATATTGAAATTAAGATCACAGGGCTTAGAACTGGTGAAAAATTATACGAGGAACTTTTAATTGGTGATAATCCAGAGAAAACTATTCACCCAAAAATACAAAAGATAAGTGACCCATATGTTCCTTTTGAAGAGTTAGAACTAGATTTAGACAATTTAAAAAAGTTATTAGATAATAATGAAGTAAATGAGGTAAAAAAACTATTAGAAAGGCTATTAAAGTTATATAAATCTAACTCCAAAATTGTTGATCATATTTACTCTGAGCAGTCTAGAAACAAAATATATCCGAACGATTAAACTTTTGGTAAAATCTAATAATTTTCTCTAATTCAGATGAAATTCTAAATATATTATTGTTTTAATCATTTAATTATAATGACAATTACTTTATAAGATTACTCTATTAAGAATAAAAATTATCTAATTTATGATATTTAATTCTGAAAAAGAAAAATTTGTATTTTATAAAATCTCTATAACATTATTTTCATTAATACCCTTTTTTCTAATTACAGGGCCTTTCTTAAGTGATCTATCAATCTCAATAATAAGTGTTTTATTTTTAATTTATTGCTTTAAAGCGAGGAATTTTTCATATTTTAAAAATAGGTATTTTTATTTTTTCTTATTATTTTGGGCTTACTTAATGTCTAACTCACTAATTTTTAATTTTTCAATTGATAGTTTTGGCACTTCTTTAGTTTATGTAAGATATGGTATTTTTGTAGTGGCGGTAGCTACTTTGTTAGATGTTGATGATAAATTTATAAAATATTTCTTTTACTGCATTTTGGTATGCTTTTCTGCTCTAATTTTTGACGGTTTTTATCAATACTTTAATGGTAAAAATATTTTTGGATTTGTAACAAGTAGTCAATTTAGAATCTCGAGTTTTTTTTATGATGAGCTTATTTTAGGTGGATACCTTAGTAGGCTTTGGCCAATATTTTTTGGCTTATCAATAATTATATTTGATCAAAAAGATAAATTTTTTTTATTTTTTATTTTAATTTTTATTTTATCAGAGGCTTTAATTTTTTTGAGTGGAGAAAGATCTTCTTTTTTTTATATTAATCTATCTGCAATTTTTGTAATTTTGTTTTCTCGTAAGTTATTTAAACTAAGACTTTTTACCTTACTATCCAGTATATTGTTACTGATAATTATTAGTTTTTTCTATCCGATTGCAAAAGAAAGGATAATTGATCAAACCTTGGTAGGAATGAACATAGTAGAAAATAATGATTTAGTGAGTGATAATAATGATGATCAATTTTATTTTTTCACAAAGTCATACCATGAAATATATACTTCTGCATATAGAATGTTCTTAGATAATAAGATTACAGGAGTTGGAGTCAAAAATTTTAGACATGAATGCAATGATCCAAAATATTTTGTTAATGGAAAAACTGCTTGTTCTACTCATCCTCATAATACTTACATTCAAATATTATCTGAAACAGGAATTATAGGCTTTTTCTTTTTGTTAAGTGCACTCTTTATTTTTTGTAAATATACTCTTAAACATTTAATGCTAAGGTTCAAAGGTAACTTTTATTTTAATGATTTTGAAATTTGTATTTTATCAGGTATTGTAATATACTTATGGCCGTTTGTACCGACGCTTAATATATTCAATAACTGGTTAAATATTTTAATGATTTTAAATTTACCATTTTTAATTTGGAGTAGAAAATCGACTAAGATTGAAACTTCCCAAACGAAGGGCGTTTAATGTCAGAATATCGTGAGGATAATAGAGACCAAATAGACTTGATTATGTTAATCATGACTATTTGGGAAGGAAAGTTTAAAATTATTAGCATCTCATTTGTTTTTTTGTTTTGTATGATCGGTTACAATTATGTATCTCCACAAATAACAATCACAGCGACTACTGAGATTAAACCAATTAACTCCATACAGTCTGACTATTATAATTCGTTAAATGATATTGGTTTTTTTGATATCAACCCAGAGATTATCTTAGATCTTTACATTGAAAATCTTGAAGACAAAACTCTTTTTGAAAAATCAATAAAGAAATATGATTTATTGAACCGTGCTGATTACAATACAGAACAATCTTACGATAAAGCTGTAAGCGACCTAGCTTTTACAATTGAAATAGAACAAATAGAAGATACGCATTTGGAATTAAGTTTTCAATACAATGATATAGACAAATGGAAATTAGCATTGCAATATATTGATGAATTAGCAAATGAGTCAGTTAGACTAAGTCTCATCGAGCTTTTCAATAATGCAATTACTCAAGCAAAACAAAGGAGAGATTTCGAAATTGAAGATATTTTGTTAAAAATTGAAAATGCTAAAGAGAATTATCATAGATCAACTTTAAATAAACTAGCATTTCTAATAGAGCAGAAAGAAATTGCTATTGCGTCAAATATTCCATCAAGTACATTTGAAGAACTGACTATTGGATTAAATACACCTAGCACAGAAGGAGTTCTATATACTCCACCTGAGCTAGATGAATTAAGCTCGGATGAAACTTTTGTCCCTTATGTTATGAAAGATATTCCCTATTACTTTAGAGGATATGAGCCTATTTCAAAAGAGATTGAGCTCATACAATCTAGAGAAAATATAGAACCCTTCGTACCACAATTAATCACACTAGAAAGTCAGATAAGAAAATATAAGCAAGATAAACAATTTGAACGTGCTGAAAATATATTTGAACTTTCACCTATTCAAAATCCTAAAGATTTTGTTGCCGTGTTATTTTTATATGAGGGCACTATATTTGAATATGAAAGTAGGTTTAGATTACTATTAATTTTAGCAGCTTTGATCGGTGGAGGAATTGGAATAGTATATGTTGTTCTTTCTGATGCCATTAGTAAACGTAAAAAACAACTCATCAGCAATTAGCAAAATATACATAGCTATTTTCTCACACATTAATAACTGATTTATTTTCTCAATTTAAATTATAATGAGGCATGTCTAATTTTCCTTACCAACTTGTTTATGTTTTATTATAAAGTTTGAATTTTTTACCAGTATTAAGAGTTGGGTTTTTTATTTTTTAGAGTATAAACTAAATATGTGGAAAGTTAAAAAATCAAAGGTTCATGGATCAGGAGTATTTGCAACAAAAAATATAAATAAGAATACTCGAATCATTGAATATGTTGGTGAAAAAATATCTAAGACCGAAGGTAATAAGCGATCCGAGAAGAGACTAATTAAATATTTAAATTCACAAACTGATGGGTCGGTGTATATATTTGAACTAAACAAAAAATATGACATAGACGGCAGTCCAGAATACAATAAAGCTAGATATATTAATCATTCGTGCGATCCAAATTGTGAAGTTATAATTAAAAAAGATCAAATTTGGATATCCTCAATTAAAAAAATAAAAAAAAATGAGGAGTTAAATTATGACTACGGATTCGAATTTGATAAAAATGATTATAAAGATCATATTTGTAAATGTGGTTCTAAAAAATGCGTAGGTTACATTATTTCCTCCAACGATTGGGATAAATTTCTAAAATATATCACCAAGATTATAAAAAAAAGAAGTTCATAATTGATATTTTAGAGCGAGGAAAATGACCTTTAGGATCATTTCTTAGATAAATTAAGTAACAACAATTAATAATTTAATTTATTTTCACATTTTTTTATTTTAGTAATTCTTTTGTCTAAATTGATTAATTTGTTTTTGCCTATCTTGAGAGCGTTTTATTTGTTTTGTAGTTCTTTTATCAAAACAAAACGGGCAGTAGACTCCTTTTTTATATTTTTTAGAACTAATTTCTCTTTTTGTAATCGGATGTCTACATCCATAGCATTGTTCATATTTTCCTTTATTTAAATTTTGATCAACCGTTACTCGATTATCAAAAACGAAACATTCACCATTCCAATATGGCTTTATTTTTTGATCTTTAAAGTGATTCAAATAGTTTAAAATGCCACCTTCTAGTTGAAAAATATTTTTGAACCCTTTTGATTTTAAGTAAGCGGATGCTTTTTCACATCTGATCCCACCTGTACAATACAAAGCTAGTTTATCATTTTTATTAATTCCAATTTTATTTAATTTTTCTGGAAATTCGCGAAAAGAGCTTGTACCTGGATCGATAGCATTCTTAAACCTTCCTATTTTTGTCTCATAAACATTTCTTGTATCAATTAATTTTATATCTTTTCTCTTAATTAGCGTGATCCAATCTGAAGGATGAATAAATTTAATTGCATTAATATTAACATTAACATTTCCCTTACCCAGCGATACAATCTCTTTTTTAAGCCTTACTTTTATTCTATTGAAAGGCAAAAAACTATTTTTATTAATTTTAATATTTAATTTTCTAATATTTAATATTTTTTTAATTAATTTGATAGCTTCTGTAAGACTTTTTAAATTTCCTGAAATAGATGCATTAATTCCCTCGTCAGCAATAAGAATTGTTCCACGTATATTTTGCTTCTCAAAAAAGTTATTTAGTATCGATTTTAATTTTTTTTTGTTTTCAATTTTTAAAAATCTATAAAATGAATATATGTATACATTGTTATTCACTTTGATCATATTTTGATTTTATTATTAAAAGTATTTATACACATTTAATTAATCTTTGCTAGAATGGACTTAAATGATATCTTTAATTGCTATTATTTTTATTAATAAATAAATATACGTATTCAATGTCAAAAAAAAGAGCTCTAATTACTGGAATTTCAGGACAAGATGGAGCTTATTTAGCAAAATTGTTATTGAGCAAAGGATACCAAGTCTTTGGTGGTGAAAGGCAGAATGCAAGTGGTAATCTATGGCGTTTAAAATCACTAGGAATTGAAAAAAAAATTGATATTATCCCATTCGAGTTACTTGAGGAAAATAATATAAATAACGTTATTCGACGTGGTAAGTTTAATGAGGTATATAATTTAGCCGCCCAGTCATTTGTGGCAAATTCTTACTCTAGTCCAGTTTTTACATCAAATGTCAATGCTCTTGGGGTTGCTAGGATATTAGAGTCTATTAGACATTTTTCAAAAAATACAAAATTTTATCAAGCATCTACCTCAGAAATGTATGGAAATGCAGGTTCTAATAAACAGAATGAGGAAACTAATTTCCAGCCTGTTAGTCCCTATGCGATTTCGAAACTATACTCTCATTGGATGGTTAACTTATATCGTGAAGCATATAATATTTATTGTTGTTCTGGAATATTATTCAACCATGAGTCACCTTTGAGAGGAAAAGAATTCGTTACTAAGAAAATTGTTACTGATCTAGCAAAGGTAAAATTTAAACTAATTCCATATTTGAAGCTAGGCAATATTCACTCTAAAAGAGATTGGGGTTATTCAATGGATTATGTTGAAGCGATGTGGATGATGTTACAAAGAAATAAACCAGATGATTTCGTCATCTCATCTGGAATGACACATTCAGTGAAATCGTTTGTTAATAAAGCAGCAAAATATTATGATTTTAAAATAAAATGGAAGGGAAAGGGATTAAATGAAACAGCAGTTGATACTGAGACTGGAAAAATAATTGTTAAAATTGACAAAAAATACTTTAGACCAACCGAAGTAAATTCTCTTTATGGAAATTCGAGTAAGGCAAAAAGAATTCTAAAATGGAAACCTAAAACAAGTTTTGATAATTTAGTTAAAATGATGTGTGAAGATGAATTAAAAAAATATTAGCTAGTCTATATTCATTATTTGCTTACTTTTTTAAATTATAAGTAATATTTTTTAGTAAAGTTATTAGTTCTAGTCTGTCTTTGTATTTTTCTAATTTTTGGTATGAAATAGCCTTTCCAGAATAAATTTCAATTTCTTTTCCAATTTTTTTTCTAGTCTCATGTATATACGACGAATATTTTAGAGTCTGGTTTTTAATTTTAGTTGCAAATATATGAAACAAGAATCCATTTTTACCATCAAAATATATTGGTAAAATATCCGTTTTAGTTTGATGAATAAGCTTTGCTGGAAAAAGTTTCCAAGCATCGTCTATAGCATCAGTTCGAAGGCTTTTTGCAGTTGAAACACCTCCTGATGGAAACATTATCAAAACCCCTTTATTAATTAATTGCTCTTTAGCTCTATTTGCTGTCTTAATATTAAGTTTTTTTGTTTCTTTACTTTTGTCACTAAAATCTACCGGAAGTATGAATTTTTCTAATTCTGGAAGAAATTTAAGTGTCTCATGTGTCATTATCTTATAATCATTTCTTACTTTAGAAACCAAAGAACATAAAATCAAGCCATCAATAATTCCAAAAGGGTGGTTAGCTATAATAAGTAGAGAGCCACTTTTAGGTATTATTAACTTTTCTTTAGATTTGTTAATTACTTTAATTTTCATTTTTAATAAAATATCACTCCAAAACTCTTCTGGAGTATTATTAGTTTTAGAATAATCCTTATATAAATTTTCTAATTTTCTTTTTCCAGTAAGAGTTTCAATTGTTTTAATAACAAGACGCTGTGCAAAATTATGCTCTGATTTTGATGCATAAGAAAAACTTATTTTATTCATATCAATATTCTACAGGTATAGGATCTAAACTTCTCCAAAAATACCATGTTGCTACTGATCTGTAAGGTTTCCATTTTTCAGACATTTCTATAGCATGTTCTTTGGTAATTGGATATTTTATGTTGTAGCAATTGCAAATACCTTTTATTAATCCTAAATCATCAGCAGGAAATATGTCAGGTCTGCATAAATTAAATATAAGAAACATCTCTGCGGTCCATCTTCCAATACCTTTTATTTGAATTAACTCAGTTATTATTGCTTCGTCAGAATAATTACTCCAATTTAATCTACTGATTTTTTTTTCAATAAAATTATTTGATAACGATTTAAGGTAAGTAATTTTTTGACGAGATAAGCCACATGATTTAAGGCTCATAAAATGCATATCTAAAGTATTCTTAGGACTAACTTTTTTTATTTTTTTTTCGTACCTATTCCATACTGCTTGAGCAGCCTTTACAGAGATCTGCTGACCTACAATTGATCGTGCCAATGTATAAAATGGATCTGATTTAGAAAATAGAAAATCTCTAGGGTAGTCACTAATAATTTGACCTAGAAACTTATCTTTTCTGGTGAGAGATTTTTTTGCTTCTTCCCAAAAATCTGGCTTCTTCATATTAAGTTTTCTAAAAATTAAATATTGACATATATATTCGAAATTGATTAATTGTCATTCTAAATAAATTTATGGAGAATATATATGGCTGATGTAGCAAGTTTACTAGCTGAATTCCAAAAAGGAATTGAGGGTAAAGATACAGGACTAGGTGCAACTGTAAAATTTGATTTTGAAGGGGCTGGATGCATTTTCCTTGATGGCAAATCTAATCCCAATACAGTTTCCGACCAAGACCAAGATGCTGACTGTACTCTTTCAATGTCAATGGAAACCTTTGAGCAAATGAGATCGGGTGAGGTTGATGGAACGTCTGCATTTATGCAGGGAAAGTTAAAAGTTTCAGGTGATATGTCAATTGCAATGAAATTACAATCTGTAATGGATGCCCTTGGATAAATATTATTACAATGTTTTAAATTAAAGCCCAGTCATTTATGGCTGGGTTTTTTTTTTATTAAAATACTCTTCACTCTTTTAAATAATTTATTATTAGCCGCAGCAACAATTCTTCCCCCATTGAATATTTTATTGCCATCCCATGTTTTCAATTCACCCCCAGCATTTTTGATGATTGGCTCCAAGGCTCTTATATCCCATGGTTTGAGTCCACTTTCGATAACTATGTCAACATGGCCATCTGCTAGCAGACAATAACTGTAACAATCTCCACCCAATCTCACCGTTTTAACTTTCTCAACTATTTTCTCAAAAATTTTCTGATCATTTTTATTTGCAAAAACATATGGTGAGGTCGTATTCAAAGTACTCTCTTTAAGTTTTAAGGTGTCACCTGCTTTAAGCCTACTTTTCTTACCCTTAGTAATTTTATAAGATATATTTGAATAACCAATATACCGCTCATCAAGAACTGGTATATCTGCTATTCCTAAAATAATTTCTTTACTTCTTGATAAAGAAATAAGGGTACCCCAAATTGGAAACCCTTGAATGAAAGACTTCGTGCCATCAATAGGATCAATACACCATTCAAAATCACTGTCATTTTCGACACTTGCCTCTTCACCTAAAACTGAGTGATTTGGAAAATTAAATAAAATGATTTTATTAATTGTTTTTTGAATATTTATATCAGCAATAGTGACTGGGTCAAAATCTTGTAGATTTTTAGATTTAATTTTTAATCTTTTTTTAAAATATCTTAACGATATTTTCCTTGCCACATCAGCGATATGATTTCCAACTTTTACAAAATTCTGAATATTTTGTTCCATATAAATATTAAATATTAGTATTGATATTAAATAATTGAACTTTTATCATAATTGTGATGATTAAAAAAATTAAAATTCTACTAATAATTTTCTTTATACCCTTCAATGTAAATGCAAAAACAATTTTTACCATTAAAGATATTGGTGAAAGAATCCCTATTACAAGTCCTATAATTGAGTTTAAGTCTGAATTAGACTCATATCCAGACCCTTTTTCTCAAGATAAAATACTACTTACCATAAATATAGAAAACTATACTGAATATAAAGATAACATTTTAACACCTGGTCAAATTAAAATGTTTGAGACTTATCCGAATACATTCAAGATGAACATTTATCCATCACGGAGAAGTTGTGCGGTTCCAACAGAGGTATTAGAATTGACAGATATAAATGCATTATTAATTGATGACGGTGAAGGAGTTGATGGAATTGTGGGTAGTATTCCTTTCCCAAATCCAACCGAAGCTCTTCATCACGTCTGGAACCATATTTTAAGATATAGAGGTGTTGAGATATACGGTGCGTCTCCATTTTATATAATAAATCCTGATGGAACACAAACATTTGGAGCAGGTGAGGCTGTTGCTAAAAATTTTTGGAATCCGTTTGTAAGAGATGAAAAAAAAGGATTACAAGGTATGTTGATGACAAAAGTTACTCATCCCCCTCGTCTTGCAGATGCTTCTACTTTAGTAATTGAGTCATTGAATGCTTTTAAGACTCCGCGTAGAGCATGGGTCTATAACCCTGGAACTCGAAGAGTACGGAGAGCTCCAGATATTACCTATGATTATAAACCAAGTGCAGCTCAAGGATTGACAACTGTAGATCAAGTTGATGGATTTAATGGAGCCAAAGACAGGTATAATTGGTCAGATCTTGGTACGCAATTAAGATTGATGCCATACAATGCTTATAAATTTCATGAAACTCCTATAGAGGATACATTGACACCTTATCATGTTGATCAGGATTATTTAAGATATGAACTTGTTAGTGTCAATGTTGTTAAAGCTCAACTAAAAGATGACAAAAGACATATTATACCTCAAAGAATAATGTACTTTGATACCGATAGTCATAACATGCTTATAGAAGAAACATTTGATGATAATAATAGTATTATGGCATACAGAGAATTTCCAATAATTAATTTCTATGACCAGCCTATGTGCCTATCTATTCATTCTGCCACGTATGATTTTGCAACTAGGCGCTACCAACTTCAAAGTGTTAGATCAATTGATATTCCTAAAGTTCAATGGAGATTAAATGAGCCACATGATGAGAGAATGTTCACCCCAGAGGGCTTGAAAAGGTTTGCTCGATAGCTATGGATAGCTAATAAATAATGATATATATAGTTCATTATCGAAGGGCACGTAGCTCAGTGGTAGAGCATCACGTTGACATCGTGGGGGTTGTTGGTTCGATCCCAACCGTGCCCACCAGACAAATAATATGTTGTTTTTTTCCTCTTTTTATATAAAAGGGCGCTATTGATATGAAAAAGCCAAATAAAATAAGAGAAGCTAGATTAAATAAAAAGCGTTCTAAAAAGAATAACATTCGAAAAGAAAAGGTTAGACTTAAAAGGATTGAAGAAGCTAATTCACCTCAAGTCGAGCAACAGTCATGAAAGTAAGAAGCTCACTGAAGAATCTTAAGACAAGAGATCGTAATAATAAGCTTATTAAGCGTAAAGGCCGTCTTTATGTAATAAATAAGAAAAACCCAAGAATGAAAGCTCGCCAAGGTTAATTAACTTTTGGTTAAATGCTTAAAAAAAAGCAAATTCTAATAATTGCAGATCACGCATCCAATTTCATACCTAAGGAAAATAATAAATTAGGCCTACCAAATTATTTTCTGAAACAGCATATTGCCTTTGATATTGGTGTAAAAGAACTAAGTTTAGACTTATCAAATCGATTAAAATGTAAAGTCATTCAAGGTAAATATTCAAGACTACTGATTGATTTAAATAGAGATTTAGATGATCCGACTGTTATTCCAGAAATAGTAGATAGAAAAATAATTCCTGGGAATATAGGACTTAGTAAAAGTGAGGTAAAATTAAGAGTTAAAAAAATTTATAACGAATACCATCATGAAATAAAACAAACTATAAAAAATAAAAAAATTAAGATCATTTTATCAATACACTCATTTAATCCAATATTTAAGAATAAAAAAAGACTTTTAGAATTTGGTATTCTTTCAAATGAAGATAAAAATTTAAGTAGTATTATTATTGACCAACTTAAATTGCAGAAGCTAAATGTCGGAGACAACAAGCCCTATAAGGGAAATTTGATTGGAGACAGCATGCATAGGCACGGTTTAAGAAATAAGCTCTCACATACACTTATTGAAGTCAGAAATGATTTACTTTCAAACCCAACTAAGATAAAAAGAGTTTCAAGACTATTACACAAAACAATAGTTAAATCATTAAAAAAAC